>TARA_R110002110_G_scaffold13456_1_pt1 | contig 49062 bp, 44 predicted proteins | sample TARA_R110002110 | Tara Oceans TARA_R110002110 (sample SAMEA4397330) | marine metagenome | biome: Polar Biome; feature: [SRF] surface water layer (ENVO:00010504); material: water (ENVO:00002006), including particulate matter (ENVO:01000060) such as... | depth 5 m | reverse complement strand
CCAAGGTGCTTCATCATTAATGATGCACTCTCTGCTTTTTCAGGCGTGACAAGTAAATGAACATGATTCGTCATCAAGACATAGGCATGGATTGCACAGTGATATTTTTCTGCTTGTTCTTTTAATCTGGCAAGATAATAATGGTAGTCATCATCGGTATAAAAACAGGCAATACGATTGTTCCCGCGTTGAATGATGTGCCAGGGAATTCCTGCAATGGCTAAGCGTGCGCGTCGTGGCATTGTAGATCTCCTTATCTAGTAAACTCATCTCCATATGAGTTAGGTAGTATATCACTTTACGTTAAAAAAACGTGGTCTGGAGTGTACTGAGTTTAACGGACACCGTAAAAGAGGGACAATACCTCTGGAGGTATCCAATGACAAAACGCCAAACCTTTTCGAAAGAGTTCAAACTGGAAGCCGTACGCTTACTAGAACAAGGTAATAGATCCCCGAATGAGATCGCCATGGACTTAGGCATCCGCCGTAATCAGCTCTACAAATGGCAAGAACAACTGAAGAAACAAGGCGACAATGCCTTTTGCGGCTCAGGCCGCAGACCCATGGACCAGCAAGATGAAGTCACTCGCCTTCGTAAAGAATTAGCGGAGGTTAAATTGGAGCGTGATATTTTAAAAAAAGCCGCCGCGTACTTTGCGAAGGAACTACCGTGAAGTACGCGTACCTTCATCAACAACGCACTCTCTTTCCTGTTTCTGTCATGTGCCGTGTTCTGAACGTGAGCCGGTCAGGCTACTATGATTGGCGCACACGGCCTGAGAGCCTACGCGGTAAAGAAGATAAGCGCTTATTACAACAGCTTCGTCGCATTCATCAGCGTTCTCGTTTGAACTACGGCATTATTAAAGCCTGGAAGACACTGAATGCAGAAGGGATTCAATGTGGCCGAGACCGCGTTGCACGACTTCGACGCGTCAATGGCATTTATGCCCAACGCCGCAAACGGTTTGTTGTGACAACGCGTTCAAAGCATCGCTACTGGATTACACCAAACAGACTCAACCGGAATTTTAACGTGGAGTCACCCGATCGTATTTGGGTGGGTGATGTCACATTCGTTGCGACACGAACAGGCTGGCTTTACTTAGCGGTCTTACTCGACTTGTATTCACGTAAGGTCGTGGGCTGGTCAATGTCAAACTATAACAACGGTCAGTTAGTGAGCGACTGTTTGGCGATGGCGATTGAACATCGACAGCCTGCGCTGGGACTCATTCATCATACTGACCGGGGGTCGACCTATGCGATGCAATCCTATCGCGATATGTTAGAACAGCATGGCATCATTTCTAGCATGAGTCGCAAGGGTGATTGCTGGGATAATGCCGTCGCAGAGAGTTTCTTTGCTAACCTGAAGAATGAACTTATTTATTGGAACACGTTTAACAATCAGAATGAAGCACGCGCTGCTATCTTTGATTACATCGAACTATTTTATAATCGGCAACGACTACACCAAACGCTCAACTATTATTCTCCTGTGCAGTTTGAGAGAATGCAGTATGTTGCTTAATTTCAATGTCCGTTTTTCTCAGTACACTTCAGTCTGTCCCCTATTTATGTATTTCTTCAGGAAGATTTTTTTTAGTCTTAGTAGAAAAAACTTCTTTCAATATTTTTTTAGATGTTAATAACATCACTGCCCACATAGTAAAAAATAATATTAGCCAATAAATATATTCATTAATCAATACTCCATTAATTAATAATATTTCCTTTATTTTATACACTACATACCCAGCTAATAATATTGAGGGACAAGAAATGAAGATAATCCATAGTATAGATTTTTTTGCATTCATCTTAATTTCCACTTGTTAGTTATTATTTACACTCATCTTCATCACAATCATTACCTGCTCGTAATGCTTCAGCAATAGCTGCAGATAATGCCGCACCAGACAACCCAGCCAAACCACCTTTTAACGCAGACTGCAAAGCAAATGAGATTGCACCAGCAACTGAACTAGGTGCGCCTGAACTAAAAAAAGCTGCGCTTGCAGCTCCTACTGCTCCACCAGCACCGCCACCGGCAATACCAGCGTGAGTATCACTCATACCATTAGACTGGAGAGCACTAGAAGTAGCACCACCAACAGCACCGCCAAATGCACTTGATAATGGACTTCCTGAACCCACTATTGCATTACCTGCTCCTGAAGCAGCTTGTCCGCCCGCTGAAGATGTTCCAAAATACCCAAGTCCAGCGCCAATTGTGCCACCTAGTGCTCCAATAATTGCTGCCCCAACACCTGCGCCAGGCCCTGTTGGCGAAGCAAGTAAAGCCCCAGTAACAGCCCCAGAAAATGCGCCACCAATCCCACCAGCAATGCCATTAATTTCTTGAGGAGATAGACAGTAAAGCCCCAAAGGATCGATAAGAATTATTGGATTCCCATTAGCATAAAGATATGTATTTAAACCGCCACTAATGCCAATCGGGTCACTTGTAATGTATCGTCCTGTTGAAGGGTCATAATATCTATACCAGTTGTAATGTAAGTTAGTTTCAGAATCATAGTACTGGCCGGGGAAACGTAAGTTGTTAGTAATCAACTCCGTCGTCATCGCCGCTTCACCAAAAGGACTATAATCCGCCTTCCACACAATCGCTTGAGTCGCATCAGTGATTTGTTGCGGCGTCCCCAAATGGTCGGTGTGAATGAAATTAAGCGTTCCACTCGTTACAATGCTCACCGGTTGTCCATCGATGTAAATGTACTCTACTTGTGTCGTACCCGTTGCATCCGTCTCCGCAATCAACTGGCCACCTTGGTCATAATGGTAGTAAGTAATCCCATTGCCATCTTTCTTAACACGCTCGCCCCTGCCATTGTACGTGTACGTAGCCAAGGTACTCGCACCAATACCACTCGTCTTCAGTCGGTTGTTATCACCGAAGGTAAAGATGTTAGTCGTGTTACTGGTCGTATTACCATTGGCATCGTATGTGTAATCCGTTACCCCACCATTCACCGTTTGTTCAAGGTGATGTGAGTTAACGTCATAGGTATAAGTCTCGGCAACGGCATCAATCGTTTCGCTCAATCGATTACCAATCGCATCATAAGTATAATCGATATCGCCATAATTGCTGGTGGCATCGCTTAAACGATTGAGCGCGTCATAAGCCAATGTCTGTGACTTTGCGATATCAACAAGATTATTAATATCGGTAATGTTATTTGCGCTGTCGTAGGTATAAGCCATATCTTGATGTGCTACACCGTTCATGGTCAAGATTTGTGTTAACCGGTAATCCAAATCATAGCTCCTGCTCTGCACCAGGTTATTACCGTAGATCATACCGCTCATCGGGCCAAATGGCTGATAGGTCATCGTACTACTTACGGTTTCTGTGGTGCCTTGTGTCGTGGCGACACTGGCAACTTGCCCTAATACATTGCGTGTCATAGCAACCGTTCGTCCACTTGGATAGGTCATTTGGATGAGTTGGTCTGCACCGTTGTAAGCATAACTTGTCGTGTAAGCGATACTGTCCATGTATGAATTAATGTCAGGTCTCCATTTGCACATCTGCTAGTCTCGTAATCCAGCTTACAGTCGTGTGGCTTATACTTAAAGTATTCGCCTGTCTCAGCTTGGGTATAATGCCCATTCTTGTAGGCCATAATAATGCAGTTATCAGGGAATAACAGTGGTGATTCAGGCCACAGTTTTTACTTGTCGAATAAATGGATATTAGAAAACCGTAGTCTGGTCTTGCCCGTCTGGATTAACCGCGATTATTAAAAGCTAATCAAAAAATAGTGCATACATTACTGTATTTCTATCCTCGTCACCCAAAACTACATACGCTATAATCCGCCGTCCATCATAAACCTTTAATAGCTACTAATATTGTAGTATTTTTTGTATATACCCTATCGCAGACCTAAAAAATTATTTTTAATGGAGCAAACAATTTTGAGCGCAAAACTTCCTATACCATCCGCTGTATGCACTGTATGTCATACCTATACCAGAAACGCGAGCATGATTAACTATACTTGTGGCATCATGATTGATGGCAAAAGATGCAAAGGCGCATGGCAGGGGGCATTAAATGCAGAAGATTGGGAGGAATGTCAAACTTGCCATGCGACTAATAGCAATTGTGATGTATGCAACGGTGAAGGCTGGATATATATAAAGAAGTAATCAGCCTAAATGGTATAACTAAAGCTATGATAAAGAACGTACTCGGCACTATGTTGGAACCCTGCTGTGATGAACTGGATACCGGTTATTTTCGCAATGGTAAGTGTGAGACTTGCGACGACGATGTCGGCATGCATACCGTCTGTGCCGAAATGTCTGATCGCTTTCTGGAATTTTCCAAGAAAAATGGTAATGACTTATCCTCCCCTGTAGAAGCATATGATTTCCCCGGCCTTAAAGCGGGTGATAGATGGTGCATTTGTCTGCCACGATGGATCGAGGCACTAGAAGAAGGAGTGGCACCTAAAATTCTTTTACGCTCTACCGATTCTTCCGTCTTGGAGTACGTGTCATTGGAAGTATTGGAAAAATATGCCATTAGGGATGACTAAATAAATTAAAGCCACATGCTCTACATTGTCCTAATTACTACGTTAGCTGTGGCCTTGACAATTGGTCTGCACTATTCTGCCTTGGTAAGTACAACAAAATTGTTGAGCCATTTCCATGGCGCCCATCCCGCGAGTATTGTCCTCGCCTTGTTTCTCGCAGTTTTAGCACATCTTTTAGAAATATTTATCTTCGCCATCGCATGGCAAGTAATGTATTCCATGGAATTTATCATTTTCTCAGTTGAGTCGCCCTCGTTTCTGGACATTGTCTACTTTTCTGGGACAACATATACCACGATCGGTTATGGAGATATTGTAGTAACAGGAAGTGGCCGCATTATGGCAGTAGTTGAAGGCGTCATGGGCCTAGTGCTTATTGCCTGGACAGCCTCGTTCACCTATTTTGAAATGAATCGTAAGTGGCTTAAAAACACTTAATCCTAATTAAACTATCAATGCTTTATCTTTAGTTTTACTTAACCAAAGACTACCCAACACAGCAATAGCCAAATTAAATAACAAACCTATCAAGCCGGGATGAAATCCATAAATTTTTCCGTTCTGCACAAAACCAAAATCACTAAAGGCTAAATAGAGCGACAAGGTCACGCCAAAAACGATTCCTATAAACGTGGGCAGCGCTTGCATGCCACGCCAGTGAATACTCAACATAAATGCGGGCACAAGTTGAATCAGAATATCAAACTTCCTATCCAATAACTTTATTAACGACGCTTTATCACTGAGGTAGATAGCTAGCCACACCAAAAATATTATCAAACACCAGGAAAACATTTTCCCCATAAAGGTTAGTCGAGCTTCACTGGCATTTGAGTCTATAAACCGTCCATAGATATCTTTACTTAACATTGACGAAATAGATAATAATGCCGAGTCTGCCGTAGACATCATCGCCGCCAGTATTGCCGCATAGAGAATGACAACAAGCCAGTAACCTAGCATTGAATTTTGTTGAATCATCGACATGATAATACCCAGGACACGATCGGTGTCAGTGCCTAGTAGCCCGGGAACATAGGCAATGGCATAGATGCCGGTAATGACGGCAATTAATGATGAAAACAAGGGTGCAAAGGCCATTAGTGCAAGCCCTTGTCTTAATACTTTTTCAGATCGAGCGGCGTAGATCCGTTGAATGACTTGCGGATAGAGCGTCGAGCCTAGGCCAATAATTATTATATAACTGAGCCACTCCCGAAGTCGGTTGGCATCAGGCACATTGACCTTTGTAATTTCAGGCGACCGTCGAATTATATCGGTAGCGAGAGAAATGGGTCCAAATTGTTTGTATAACATGAAGACTAAAAGACTAAAGCCTATCATTAACACCAACCCTTGAATCACATCTGTCCAGGCAATTGCGCGAATACCGCCCAACGTGCCATACACCACCATAATTAATGTTAATAAGATAACGCCTTGTCGATAGGCTGTATCAGGATCAACGGACGATAAGCCTTGCATAGCACGCCCCATCGCCATCAGTTGCGCCAGTAGATAATTACTTAATACAATCACAAGAATTATCGTTGCAATCACATTAATCCAATTTGAATTAAAACGATGCTGAAGGTAGTCAGTCGGCGTGATGAAATCATACTTTTTTGCATAGGCATAAAGTCTTGGCGCATAGATTAACAAGCAGGCCACCACTGCCGTCATAAAATGAATACACATTATCCATGCGAAACCAATTCGATAGGCCTTACCGGAATAACCAAATAAAGTATTACCACTGTATTGTGTCGCGTATAAGGTAAGGAAAATGACGACTAGCCCAAAGCCGTTACCAGCAAGGTAGAAATCTTTTAAGGTATTTTCTCGCCTCGCGCGATAACCGATAAAACCAACTAGTATTAAAGAGCAGAGATAAGTACTGATAAATATCCAGGCGGTTTGGTCAAAGACCTGATTATTCATCTGATCTTACATCCGTATTCCAGGGGTAGCGTAATAATAAAAATGCGGTAAATAAGGATGCACAAATAGAAACCGCAATCGCGATAACAACCCAGAGAGGCAAACCCAACACGAATGAAGTTGATTTTTCTAACCAGTACCAAGGTATTCCAATAGCTATCAATATAAAATAAACAGCGCAAATCCAATAAGGGCGTTTCATAATAAGCACGAAAAATTTATTTTATTTTTTCTTTTAGGTTAAGGTATTCGGGCAATCCGAGAATCTCTTTCACCTCATCAAAACCGACCATCTTATCTTCAAGACTTTTTGTCTGTCCTTCACGTTTAAAAACCGTGGCCATTTCACGCATACAATGCGCTGTCATTAAAACAGAATCTATCGGCGCAACAACTATTTTAAACCCCATCTGTTCAAGCTCTTCTGTACTTAATATAGGTGTCTTACCTAATGCCAGCATATTGACTAGCTTCGGATATTCAACACGCTTACAAATTTCTTCTAATTCATTGATCGATAAGGGTGCTTCTATAAAGGCAACATCGGCACCGGCATCGCAATAACGATTAATACGGTTAATTGCATCATCAAGTCCATCTGTTTCTCTGGAATCTGTACGTGCAATAAAAATAAAATCAGGATTTTGCCGCGCTGCGACTGCTGCTTTGAATTTCATAAGCATTTCATCGGCAGGGATTACCTCTTTGCCACCGAAATGCCCGCAACGTTTTGGGAAGACTTGATCTTCCAGGATAATACCCGCTGCACCTGAACCTTCGAACTCATTTACACAGCGCATTACATTATGTAAATCGCCATGCCCGGTATCAGCATCAGCAATAACAGGAATTGATACGCGATGTGCCATGCGCCGTGTCGCATCAACCATCTCCGACATGCCAAGAAAATTTAAATCAGGTAATCCATAAAGACTCGCGCTCGTCCCAAAACCACCTATGAAAACTGAGTCAAAACCACACTGCTCCACCATGACCGCAGTTAAGACATCATGTGCACCTAGCGTACTTATCACTCCGGGCCTTTTTAATAATTTACGCATTTGTGCTGCCGGACTTGATATTGCTGTCATTAAACTGCTCTCCCAATAAAATTAATGTAGGATTAGACTATAGGTATCAAGTATAAATTGTACTACAGCGTTAAAAAGGTTTGAGCATCATTATTTTAATCAATGGAGAGGCGATATGGCAGAAGGTAATAATGGCAGTGTACTGATGGGCATGATTTGGATGTTCATTATCTCTCTTCTTTTGTTTTGGTTGCCCGGCTTAGGTTCATTGATCGCAGGAATTGTCGGTGGCAAACAAGCTGGCGGTATACTCGCGGGCTTAATGGCAGCATTATTGCCAGGTCTTCTTGTCGCAATAGGCTTGTTCTTTGCTGGCACGATGCTAACAACCTTGCCTGTTATTGGCGCTACGCTCGCTGGTTTAGGGTTGTTACTCTATGTACTCTACATACCCCCATTAATTATTGGTGCATTAATTGGTGGGCTCCTTGCCTGATCAAAAGTTGACTGAGATCAACACAGGTTTCGTAAGTTCTCCTAAAATGATCCATGTAGATATTTATTTTTAAAGAGAAGCCCATGTTCGAACTCGCAGAAATAGGACACATACTGAGCAAAGCAGAATATAAAAAGCGTGTTCCAATGATTTCGAAGAAGAACTCTTTGAAGCTGAAACATTGATAATAAAATACTGGCTACATATTGCTCAAGATGATCAAGAACGTCTTTTTAAAGAACGTGAAAACATTAGTTACAAAAAACACAAGATAACTCAAAGAATGCCTCAGTAATAAATGGAACCTCTATCTCTGTGATTACTCACAATAACCCTGCTCATATACTAAATATTTCTAATATTATAAATATGCATCACATCATGTAAACTGATAAAGGGCGAGATCCATCATTATTGTGAAATGTTTTATACAATTTCGAAAAAATATATTTGTCATTATTAAGTGAATACCATGAAAACTTTTTTTGCACCTACATTTTTTCTTGTTATCGCCATATGTTATTTAATATTTTCATATAGCCATACATTTGCTCATTTCGGAGGTGACAATGCTTTTTACTTTATGATGATGAAATCGTTTTCTCCTTTTACTGGAGCAAACGATATAGAACAATATTTCTCCATCAATAGCCAATATCCTCCCTTATACCCTCTTTTAGCATCTTACCTTGGAGGATCAATCAATATTGCCTATGCGCATTTAATCACTACCCTTTTCCTTCTTTTCTCATACCCGCTTATAATTGGAATACTGAAGACTGAAGGACTGCCTACTTTTGCTGCAAACTTGGCTGCCATTTTATTTTTTTTACTCCCGGGGACTTATTTACACACTCTTTCTTTAAATAGTGAAAACTTATATATTCTTACATCATTAATATTAATATATTCGTGCATAAAGTTTGAAAAGAAAGAAAATGCTAAACATTTCATAGTTATTATAATATCTGTAGCTGCTACTTGCCTCACAAGAACAGCGGGCTACTCTTTGATGATTGCAACGATTATCTATTTGCTTATTCATAACAGAAAATACTGTCTATATTTCTCAATTATTTTTTCACCTGTTTTACTATGGCAACTATTAAAAGAAACCAACAATAATGCTTCGTATAGCCGTTCCTTTTTTGAATCATATTCACAATTAAATTATTTAGAATTAACATCTTCATTGAAACATCAGTTTTTTTCACTCGTTCAAGGATGGAACACAAATTTCACCTATAGCTTGACCATAAATTATATAATAATCGCATTTGGAATAATTTGTCTCGCGGGTGCCACTCAACGACTCCTGAATAAAAAACTAGATGCTATATATGTTTTTATTTATTTATTAATGGTTGTGGTTTGGCCATTTCCAGCAGAAGCAACCAGGCTAATTTTCGCATTATTACCAGTCATGCTAATCCAAGGAATTCTTTTTACTAATGATATTTCTGTTGCTATATATAAAAAGAAAGCTTCGCTGTTCGTATGCGCCACTCTCTCACTTCTTTACATTATTGTTGCTCCCGACCTCATATTAAATATTAAAAGATACAATACTAAGACACCTCCAGGCCTCGAACCTTATGTGCATACCAATGCATGGTTTCTTCCAAATAAAAAAAATGCCAGTGACCAAATAGCGTTAATGGATTCTGTAATTTATGCCATGCAAGAATTGAATCAATTTATACCAGAAGGACAGTGTGTATATAGCATCAAACCGCCCATTATTTCCTTATACGCGAATAGGATATCTAAAAGAGTGCCAGAGCATATATTCCAGACAAATAAAACATCTGATTTTAAAAAACATATCGATTGTGAGTATTTTTTTATGATTTCTTATACTAGTCCAAGCTTTCCTCAAACACTGTATCCATTGGAATTAATAAAGTCCGAAATAAGCATAATTAAATTATATTTCTTAGATGAAAATAACAGTAAGTTAGCTGCACTCCTCGGCAAAGTTGATAAATCATTGTGAGCAGATATTAAATCTAATTAATTAGTTGTTGGAGAAACTAATTACTAAAAATATTTGGCGAAATTGATATCTCAGGTTTGCTTTCTATTCATAAACTGGTGATTCGATAAAAACTGCGGAAAAGTCTTATTTTTCTTTCAAATCCACGATATATAGTGTTTTTAACCTGGTTTTCCACTACAATTAGTGGAAATATGAAATCACAACGGTTATTCCGCGAAATTACAATTGCAACAAATACTTACGAAAATCAACTCGCGAAATAATAAGGGCTCGAATTAATGCCTCGAATCCTGCCAGTCGCCCTACTCTCTCTTTTATGCATTAACGCTGCTAACGCTGATCTTTATAGTGCTAGTAACGCCCTATCCCGCGGAGATTACGAGACAGCTGTTACGGAGTTTACAAAATTAGCTGAAAAAGGGGACCCCAAAGCCCAGGCAAACCTAGGTTATATGTACTATGCCGGGGAAGGTGTTCCTCAGGATTATAAACAAGCCGTCTATTGGTATCGAAAGGCGGGGGTACAGGGCAACAAAGATGCTCAATATAATCTTGCCGTATCTTATGCCTTTGGTGAAGGCGTAGCCCAGGACTTAACCGAATCTGCAATCTGGTATCGTCGGGCAGGTGAACAAGGTCATGTCGTCTCTCAATACAGCCTCGGCATCTCCTATGCTTATGGTGAAGGCGTACCGCAAGATCAAGCAGAAGCGGCTCGATGGTTTACTAAAGCAGCAAACCAGGGTTATGCCCGGGCTCAAGTTCAGTTGGGTAGCATGCATCATACTGGTGAAGGCGTAGCCCAGGATTATTCTGAAGCAGTACGCTGGTATCGCATGGCTGCAGATCGCGGTGATGCAACAGCGCAATATAATCTTGGTACCATGTATCGTTCAGGTAAAGGTGTTGAACAAAACTATGCGCAAGCAAAACGTTGGTTCAGACAATCCGCAGATCAAGGTTATGCTGCTGCACAAAATGAATTAGCCAGCCTTGAACGTTCTGCTGGTGCTAATGTTGCAACACGAACGATTCAGACAAAACCTGAAACTTATCCTACCGAATCGATTGAACCGATAGTCAAAGAAAAACTTCCCGAAACGTCAACACTCGAACCAATAGCAGATGCTAAGCCTGTCAAGGAAGAAGAGCTTCCAGCGGCTGAGTTAGTCACACCAACTCCTGAAACAAAACAAATAAGTGAGGCAGTCACTAGCGATAAACAAGTTAAAAAACCGCTTTTTAGCGTAGACAAGAAAGACTTATTAACGCTTGATAGTTCACAACTGGATATTGCTGAACCGATCATTGCGCCTGAAGCAACAGTTGCGTCTGATCCCGACCTCGAAGAGGAAGTCGCCACAGAAGTTGAGACTCTAGCCGAAGAAGAAGTAACTGAAATCGTTTCAGTAGAAGAGGTTTCTGTCGATGTTGTCGAAGCTGAAGCTGACAAACCCATAGTCTCTGTAATGCATAGCGCCATGGGACTACCTCAACCTGAACCAACTCAAGAAATAGAAGAAGGCGAACCTTCTGAAAACTTATTTACAGCGATTGGGAATTTATTTTCCAATGATGACGGTACTAAGGTTGAAGAGATTGAACCAAGCTCAGAGACAATAGAACCTATTGCATCTATTGCTGAAGACGAACCTGCTACCGAATTGATAGAACCAGCATCAGTGACAGAAAAGTATGTTGCTGCAGAAGACCCAACTCTTCTCGTAGAACAGGCTGTCAATACCGAAGAGCTTGCCGAAGCCGAAACTGCCGTAGATGAATATATCGCCGCTGAAGACTCTACCCTGCTGATAGAACAAGCTGCCGATACCGAAGAGCTTGCTGAAACCGAAACTGCCGCAGATAAATATATCGCCGCAGAAGACCCTACCCTGCTAACAGAACCTGTCGATAGCAAACAAGATGAAGAAAATGCAAAACCATCTGGCGGTTTCTTCTCTGCGGTTGGTAAATTCTTCTCTGGCGAAGAGAAACAAGCCGAGCCTGAAGTCATCGAAGCAGAAACCCAGATAGAAGAAGATGTATTAATTGCAAAACTTGATGCGCCAACATCCGTAGTTGAAGAGATTGAGCTTGCACAAGACGTAGAGGAGGATTTATCACAATATAGTGTCGATGCAGGACGACGCGCACTGTCATACAACGATTACAAAGAGGCAGAGAAGCAGTTTAGGCCATTAGCAGAGGCCGGAGATAGTGAAGCCCAATCTCATCTTGGCTCACTTTACTATGTTGGTAATGGTGTTGAACAAAACTTTATCAGCGCTTTCTTGTGGTACAAAAAAGCAGCAGACCAAGGCCATATGGACGCGCAATATAGTATCGGAAATATGTACCTCCTTGGCGAAGGTATCGAACAAAATAATGAAGAAGCCGCTAGATGGTACTCATTAGCTAGTGACCAAGGCCACAGTGCGGCGACTAGTAATCTCAATAATCTACAAAAACTAGAGGCAATAACACGCCAGGGAAACCTGGAAAGATATGTTGAAATTGATGCGATCGAAGAAGCGTCGAAGACTGAACAAGTTATAGAAGAAGTAGCAGTGGAAAGCATTGCGGCTGAAAGCAATGTCACTGAATCAAGCATTGAACAAAGCGATCAGGCAGGAATCACAGACGCATTACCCATTAAAGAAGAATATACCACTGAATCCGATCCAACCTTGCTGACAGAGTCCGATACTCTCAATAAAGTTGAAGAAGAATCCGAATCTTCTGGCGGCTTCTTTTCTGCAATAGGTAGCTTTTTCTCGGGTAATGAAAAACAAGCCGAAAAGAAAGTAACCGAAGAAGAAACCCAAAGTGAAGAAGAAATAATAGTTGCAAAGATTGAGCAACCAGTACCTGCTCTCGAAGAAATTAAACTGACTCAAAATGCTGAAGATGATTTATCACAATACAGTATTGATGCAGGTCGGCAGGCGTTAATAAATGGTGATTTTGATTCTGCGGCCAAACAATTCAAACCATTGGCAGAGGCCGGAGACAGTGAAGCACAATCGCATCTCGGTTCACTCTACTATGTCGGCAAAGGTGTTGAACAAAACATTGATAACTCTTTTAAATGGTATAAAAAAGCGGCCGACCAAGGCAATATCGATGCACAGTACAGTCTTGGCAACATGTACCTACTCGGTGAAAGTGTTGAACAAAATAACGAAGAAGCCGCTAAATGGTATACGTTAGCAAGTGAACAAGGACATGTCGCAGCGACTAACAACCTTAATAATCTACGGAAACTCGACGCATTAAACCGTGAGAAGAAGCTAGAACAACAAGAACATGACTATGAAGATAATGCCATTGAGTCGATAACAACCGTAAAAAGTTACGCTGCGGGTGATGCACCTTCTACTGAATCACTACAGCCATATCCAAACACCGAACCATCAGAAGTAATTGCCCATATTGAAACGTCGGCTAATCTTGAAGCTGACATCGAAGAATCAGCGGCAGCGGATATCGAAGAGCCAACTGAAATAGTCAACGTGGAGACGAACCCAGAACCCGAACCTGTTTCTGAAAACTCTGCATTTTTTGAGAGTCTATTTGGCAAGAGTGAACCTGAGTCAACAGTATTAAAAGAGGCGGAGAATATTAACCTTGATGTGAAACCTGTTGAAGAAACAGTAACGGAAACTGCTGTCTCGCAAATAGATAACGACATAGATGAAACAACTGCTGCTGTCACTGAAGAAGCACAAATAACAGAGACGCCTGAAGAATCTGAGGGACTATTGGGTTTCTTTGGAAAGATGTTCTCTTCAGATGAAGAAAAAGAAATTGTTGATGAGGCTACAGACGAAATTGAAATAGCTCAAGATTTAGTTGCCGTTGAACCTGTGCTTGATGAAGTTATAGTCGAAGATGGTGAAGCAAACATCATTGAAAACACTACAGAAGAAGAAATTGTCGTTGAACTCGATCCAAAAACGGAACTAGAAAAATTACGCCCATTAGCAACTCAAGGGGATCATAATGCGCAATATAAGTTGGGCTCACTTTATTATTCTGGCGAAGGAGTAAAACAAGATTTTTCTCAATCTGCTCTATGGTATAGACGTGCAGCTCAACAAGGCAATGTCGATGCTCAATATAGTCTGGGGAATATGTATCTAATGGGTGAAGGTATTGAGCAAGATGACAATCAGGCAGCCCATTGGTATTCCTTGGCAGCCGATCAAGGCCACACGTCAGCAAGTCATAATCTTGCAAATTTACAAAAAGCACTCCGACCAACTGAACCATTGGAGATTGAGTCAAACACGGTTGATGATGAAGCTATAGCAAACATCGAAATCAATAAAGACGATGCTTCTGATGAATTAATTATAGATGAAACAGGTAAGGCTGATTATGAAGAGGGCCTAGCCTATGCATTTGGTGATGGCGTACCACAGAATGATCGCAATGCATTCAATTTGTTCTTTTCTGCGGCTGTAAAAGGCTATGCATTGGCACAATATAAAGTAGGCGTTGCTTATGCTTATGGTGAAGGTGTACGTCAGGATAATAGACAAGCTGCCGAATGGTACCAAAAAGCAGCCGAACAAGGTTATACCATTGCCCAAAGAAACTTGGCAATGATGTACCTTGATGGCACTGGTATTCAACAAGACAAAGTACAAGCACTGGCGTGGTATAAAGTTGTCGCTAGTCAGGGAAATGTAATGGATATACGTCGCCGAGACATGCTGGAAAAAGAACTCTCCGAAAATGAATTAGCCCGGTCTCAAGAACTATCAAATCAAATATCTGACCGGCTAAGTAATAATACCTCCCTATAATTTTACAACTCTCGTTTTATTTAGTTTCATCGTTACTTTTTTCTGGCATTATTGAACATTATATCGTTCATCTATTGTTTCTATGATTGACCAAAACATTAAAAATGTTATTGAAGTTAAAGGCTTGGACACATGGTACGGGTCCAAGCAAATCCTTTCTAATATCTCACTACATGTTGAACGCAAGGAAATCATGGTCATTATGGGACATAGTGGCTCTGGTAAAAGCACCCTCTTACGACACATGATCGGGCTGAATAACCCTGCATCAGGCTCCATAAAATTATTAGGCAAGGAAGTAACAGATTTAAACCGTAATGGCCTATACGAATTACGAAAACATATTGGTGTTGCCTTTCAAAATGGAGCTTTGTTTAGCTCAATGACATTACAGGAAAATGTCGAGCTGCCTTTACATGAACATACTAAGCTCGATCACAACACAATCCGTATAATGTCACGACTTAAACTTGAGTTAATGAACTTGAGTGATAGTGAGGATTTAATGCCTGCAGAACTATCCGGAGGCATGTTGAAACGTGCTGGCTTGGCCAGAGCAGTCATAATGGACCCGGAAATACTCTTTTTTGATGAGCCTTCCGCTGGCCTCGACCCGGTAACCTCTGCTGAGCTAGATGAATTAATATTGCAATTACGTGATGCACTCAATATGACTGTCATCGTGGTGACACATGAATTAGAAAGTGCATTCAAGATAGCCGATAGAATTACTGTCATAGATAATGGCCAACAAATCATTACTGGCGACAAAGAAACCATCAAAAGGTCCAAAGATCCCAGGATCATCAGTATGCTCGAACGCAGGGCCATGCATGATAATATTAATGCGGATGATTACCTGAATAAATTGACCAGAAATTGATTATCTATGAGCACAAATAGACCACAAACAGTTTCATCGATTGAATCTGCCTTGATACGACTTGGTATTGCTGGAATATTTTTGTTTGAAGCAACGCTGACAATAGTGTTGCCTCCCTATTCTCTGAAATCATTAATAAAACAAATCGCTTTTATAGGTGCTAGATCATTATTAGTTATTGTTGTTGCAGGGTTATTTGTCGGCATGGTTATCGCTCTTCAATTTTATGACACATTAGTACGTTTTGGCTCGGTGAGTTTACTTGGTTCAGCGGTAGGCTTGAGTTTAATTCGCGAACTCGGTCCGGTACTGACGGCATTGATGGTTATCGGAAGATCGGGGTCTGCAATGTGTGCTGAAATAGGAATCATGCGCGTTGATAACCAGATAGATGCACTGGAATGTATGGCGATAGATCCTTATCAGTATCTTTTTGCACCTCGAATTCTCGCTGGTATTATTTGTGTTCCCATATTAACGGCAATATTTATTTTGGTAGGCATTTTTGGTGGCTACTTTGTCGGCGTTGTCTTATTTGATGTCAGCCCAGGCTCTTATTTTCAAGGCATGTCAGATACAGTACTAAACCGTGACCTCTTTATGGGGTTTTCTAAATCACTAGTATTTGGGTTACTTATTGTATGGATAGCCTGTGATAAGGGTTTTAATCTACACCTTGATAAATACGGCGCCTATGGTTCGGAAGGTGTTAGTCGTATAACAACTGAAGCTGTCGTACTATCGTCTATGGCTGTCCTTTTTAGTGATTATTTACTCAGTGCCTTGATACTGTAAACTGCGCTTATGAATAAGAAACAACATACGGAATTACTTGTAGGCATTTTTTTGCTTGCTGGAATTATTGCTATATCCTTCCTTGCCTTACGTATGGGAGACATCGGCCTGTTTGATAACGATGAGTATATTATTAAAGCTCGTTTTACTTCGGCCTCGGGTTTAAAAGCAGGTGCATACGTAGAAGTTGCCGGCGTCACGGTAGGTAAAGTTAAACAAGTTGTTTTTAATCCTGAGACCTATCTAGCCGACGTCGATATCAGTTTACAACGTAATGTGAATGTACCGGAAGATTCAATCGCATCAATACGCACCTCAGGGATTATAGGTGATAAATTCATCAAGATCTCAGCTGGTGGCAGCGACATCCATCTTGAAGCTGGAATGGAGATACTCGAAACAGAACCTTCAATAAACCTGGAAGAGTTAATCAGCAAATATATTTTCGAATCTGATAATTAATATTTAGCTATCTTCATTAATGTTCATAGTAGATGGCTCTGCTTTTTGAGAGGCCTTATACTTATTTATTCTGGTTTGTATATCAGTTAATAATCCATCCATTCCATCGTTCTTTACGATAGCAGCAAAGGTACTTCGGTAATTACTAACCAGGCTGACACCTTCAATGACTACATCATAGGCAAACCAGTTACCATCATTATTCTTAAGCTTATAATTTACTGGTATTTCTGAGTTATCCGTGATGATTAGGGTTTCTACAACAGCACGTTTACCGCGAATTGTTTCTCCAACATAATCTACTTTCTGATTCGTATAGGCTTCAATTTTTGTCCTATAGGTATCCTCAAGATATTGAGAAAAGAAAACCACAAATTGCTGGCGTTCTTCTGGGGTCGCTTTCTTCCAGTTTGTCGCTAAAACGCTTTGTGACATACTCCGAAAATCAAAGCTGTCATTGATAACCAGACCAATTCTTGACCACCTTTCTTCTTTACCAAGAGATTTATCTTTTAAAACTGTAATAACCTTTTCGACAGAGTCTTTTACGCGATCGGTAGGAGTAGAAAATTGTTCTGCAGTGACTACTACTGAAAATAGGCTGAGGAGAAAATAAAGTGCGTATTTTTTTATCATTTTTTAATTATTACCGCATTCCTTGTTGATATTCGTATCGTACCTTTTTAACTGATTAGGATCCAAAAATAATGTCATCATCCTACGACACAATATTATGTGTATTTACTGTTTCTGTACCACTATATCAGCTTTTTCCACCTTCCAATGGCATTCATAATCAATGCTATCTTATTGATTTTATTTATATTTGTGTTTATATAGTGTGACGTAATTCTCAGAACCTTATAAAGATATCTCTTATGATCTGTTTTCGGTATCTGAGTTGCACTATAAAAATAATTACAAAATAATTTAGGGATCTTCGATTATGAATGTATATCAATGCTGGTATCTTGGCCTAAATGGCTATTGTTGTCGTAACCATAATTCAAAATGGATATTCGTCCCTGCATTGGGGCAGAGTGATAGACGCATCCATAAGCACCTTTCATTGAACGATCTGGTATTTGATAACCCATTTGCAAAACAGTATGAATTGAAAATTGAAGGACAGCTTCAAAAGGTTCAATCTAGCCCGTTTCATTTTCTTAAGTCGCTTATTCTCATTGGGAAAAAGCCAAACACCGTCGGCGGAATGTTATTCGCACCTATTTAGCGCACTAAAGACTGTTGAGGTTTAACTCTGCAATCTTTAAATTCATTCTTAATTTTGAATTATTCACGTAGACTGAACTAACTCAAATCATCTCCTCTAAGTCTTGATATGGATAAGAAAAAATTAGCGCTGGCCGTACTCTTCCTTGCTGCTATTACTTTATTCTTTATATTTGATCTTGGTCAGTACCTCAACCTGACATATATAAAATCACAACAACAAGTAATTAATGATTATTATGCACTGAGTCCTGTAAAGACTGGATTGATCTTCTTTATAAGTTACATACTCATCACTGGCGTTTCGCTGCCAGGCGCAGGCATTATGACATTGGCTGGAGGCGCAATCTTTGGTGTTGTTTGGGGAACAATACTCGTGTCCTTTGGTTCAGTCTTCGGCGCAACTGTCGCATTCTTGATCGCTCGCTACCTATTCCATGATTATGTACAAAAACATTTTGGGAAATATCTAACACGGATAAATCGTGGCGTTGAGAAAGAAGGTGATTTATATCTTTTCACTATCAGGATAGTTCCAATCTTTCCTTTCTTTATTGTTAATACATTAATGGCACTGACACCTATTAAGACACTCAATTTTGCACTTGTAAGTCAGATAGGTATGTTATTACCGACAATTATCTTTGTGAATGCAGGGACGCAATTGGCACGTATTGAATCACCCGGAGATGTTTTATCTTTAGAGTTACTATTTTCATTTGTACTGTTAGGTATCTTCCCTTTTGCCGCCAAGAAAATTCTGTTTTATATCAGACAAAAGCAACATAAGAGTTTAGATATTGTGGAAGCAGAACCAGAGAATGATGGCTGATAAACCCAAACAATTTGATCGTAATTTGATCGTAATTGGGGGTGGGTCAGCTGGACTAGTTGCCGCCTTAATTGCTGCCGCTGTTAATGCAAAAGTCACATTGATAGAAAAGCACAAGATGGGAGGGGACTGTTTAAATACAGGTTGTGTCCCTTCCAAGGCATTAATTAAATCTGCCAAGGTGGCATCATTAATTAAACGTTCCCGTGAATTTGGTATTAATGTGGTGGATTCGAGTATCGACTTTTCTGCTGTAATGGAACGTGTCCAATCAGTTATTTCTAAAATAGAACCTCATGATTCCGTAACACGTTTTGAAGGTCTGGGCGTAGAATGTATTGAGGGGGAAGCTAGAATAACATCACCCTGGTCGGTGGAGATAAACGGCAAAATACTAAGCACTCGTAGCATTATCATTGCTACAGGCGCCCGACCATTTGTACCCTCAATTAAAGGTCTCGAACAACTTGATTACCTAACTTCTGATAATCTTTGGGATATTCGTGAATTACCCAAACGTCTGATCGTACTAGGTGGCGGACCTATCGGATGCGAGTTGGCACAGGCCTTTACACGCTTAGGTAGTCAAGTTACGCAAGTTGAAATGCTACCGCGGATTATGATGCGAGAAGACGACGAAATTGCCAGGATAATAAACAAACGATTTCAAGATGAAGGCATCGATGTTCGAACTAATTATACCGCACAAGAAGTGGTCATAAAAAATAATCAGAAATTCCTTATATGCGAACACAACAATAATGCTGTCGAGATAGCATTTGATGAAATCCTTGTTGCAGTCGGTCGTGCTGCAAATACAAGTGGTTTTGGATTAGAAGGGCTTGGTGTTGAATTGAATTCAAACAAAACAATCCGTGTTAATGAGAAGTTACAAACTTCTATACCAAATATATATGCCTGCGGTGATGTTGCCGGTCCCTACCAATTTACTCATACCGCTTCACACCAAGCCTGGTATGCCACAGTCAATGCACTTTTTGGAAAATTTAAGTCTTTCAAAGTTGATTATTCCGTCATCCCCTGGGCAACTTTTACAGATCCTGAAGTCGCACGTGTTGGTTTGAATGAACAAGAAGCAAAAGAGAAAGGGATATCATATGACGCAACATCCTATGATATTGATGATCTAGATCGCGCCATCACAGAAGGCGAAGATCATGGTGTTGTTAAAGTTCTTACTGTACCAGGTAAAGATAAAATATTAGGAGTAACTATCATTGGCGATCATGCCGGTGAATTGATCACTGAATATATTAGTGCCATGAAGCATGGCTTCGGGATGAACAAGATATTGGGTACGATTCATATCTACCCAACGCTCTCAGAAGCGAATAAATTTGCAGCAGGTGCGTGGAAAAAAGCCCATGCACCAAAAACCCTATTAAAACTGGTTGAAAAATATCACCGTTGGATGCGCAACTAGACCCTAAATAACAAAGTCGCGAATTACATCTACTTTTGACCTACCCGTTCCAGCTTCCATCTCATCCGGGATATCTTTCCCAATAATAACCGCCTCACGCTTAGCAATCTGCTCAAACCAGCGCGTTAAATGCGGCAAGTCCTCTATAGATAGACCAGACCATTTATGACCGCTAATCCAGGGCCACGTAGCCATATCAGCAATGGAATAATCACCTGCAAGATATTCATTGTCTGAGAGTCGTTTATTTAATACTTCGTACAAGCGCATGCATTCTTTGTGATAGCGATCAATCGCATAAGGTATCTTCTCAGGCGCATATCGATGAAATACATTTGCCTGCCCCTGCATAGGCCCTACTGCGCCCATTTGGAACATAAGCCACTGCATGACCAGAGATCGCCCTTTTATATCCTGTGGCATGAATTGTCCCGTTTTTTCAGCGAGATAGACTAATATTGCCCCGGATTCAAACACAACAAAATCCTCACAATCACGATCGACTATTGTTGGAATCCGGCCATTTGGATTTAATTTAAGATACCAGTCTTCTTTTTGTTCTTTGGCGCCCAAATCAATACGATGTGTTGTATATTCCAGCGCCATTTCTTCCAACGCAATGGTTACTTTATGGCCATTTGGCGTAGCAGCAGTAAAGAGTTCTATCATATTTTACTATTATCCTGATTAAAATAATCAACTACAGAATTTTTTTTAATTACGTTAGTCTTCCTCAAAAATCATAGGAATACAATGTTATGAGTAATTACAACTACGACTTATTTGTCATTGGCGCTGGTTCCGGTGGCGTGCGTGCGGCCCGAATGTCAGCGTCCTATGGTGCAAGAGTAGCTATAGCAGAAGATCGTTATCTTGGTGGGACCTGTGTCAACGTAGGTTGTGTGCCTAAAAAACTATTCGTCTATGCTTCGCATGTATCAGAAGAAATACATAATGCCAAAGGTTTCGGCTGGGAGATTAACCATACGACATTTGACTGGTCAACGTTGATAAAGAATAAAAATACTGAAATACAACGGCTAAACGGTGTTTATAAGAACCTGCTTGACAATGCTGGTGTAGAAACTATAAACGGTCGGGCAACGATTGTAGACGCTCACACTGTTGAAATTGATGGTAAACATTATACCGCTGAAAAACTATTAATCGCCACTGGCGGTTGGCCAAGCGTGCCTGACATCCCTGGCAAGGAACACATTATTTCATCAAACGAGGCCTTCTTTCTTGATTCTCTTCCGGAAAAGATCATTATTGTTGGTGGTGGTTATATCGCTGTGGAATTTGCTGGTATTTTCAATGGTTTAGGGGTGGAAACCACTTTGCTCTATCGCGGCCCGTTGTTCTTACGTGGGTTTGATCAAGATCTGCGATTCATGCTTGCAGAAGAAATGCAAAAGAAAGGGATTAAAATCAAATTCAATGCAAATATAAGCAAAATTGATAAAACAAACGATAATTTAATTGCCACACTTGATGACGATACACAACTTGATGCCGGGCAGATTATGTATGCCACAGGCCGTAAACCGATGACAGACAATCTGGGGCTGGAGCAAGTTGGTATCGAACTAGATGAAAAAAAGGCTATTAAGGTCAACACTGATTACCAAACTAATGTGTCCTCTATCTATGCTATTGGTGATGTTACGGATCGTATAAACCTGACCCCTGTCGCATTAGCAGAAGGCATGGTGTTAGCCAAACGATTTTTTGCTAATGAACAAAAGTCTGTTGATTATTCTGATATCCCTACTTGTGTTTTTAGTCAACCCAACCTGGGCACGGTTGGCTTAACTGAAGAAGAAGCCAGAGAAAAATACAGCGATATAGATATCTATAAATCAAAGTTCACCCCGATGAAATACTCGCTATCAGATAATGATGAAAAAACAATCATGAAGATGATTGTCGACAAGGAAACTGATCGAGTTGTTGGTGTGCACATGCTCGGTCCAGATGCAGGTGAGATTATTCAAGGTATTGGCATTGCCATGAAAGCTGGTGCAAGTAAACGAGATTTTGATTCAACAATAGGGATTCACCCAACAGCGGCTGAAGAGTTCGTCACTATGCGTGAACCCGTTTAAAATAAAAATCAAAGTTTAATCTTGTACTTGTATACCAATAACCTTTTTAATAAAAAAATGTAACCCTTATTTTTTAATTAAAACGCCCTCACTAAAAATGCTATTGCATTCTTCACATTGATATTTTGTGGGTTTGCATTGGAGGGTTATTTTTTCTGTCAACTCCTCAGCATTACACAGAGGGCAAACTGCTTTTATCTTTTTATACACTAGTCCTGTCAATTTCATACTCAAAAAATAAGTACCAAGTAATGCGCTTATTACTCCCATTAGAGTATTGAAATAAAAACCAAGACCCAGGCCAACTGCTATCGAAGTTAAATATATAAAAAGTAGATATCGCATTCTACGACTTTGAGCTGTTTCCAGGTTCTGAAAATAACGTGTCATAATATGATTATTTTGCTTTACAGCGTCTCACTAATCTACTGTAACTCGGACAAGTATTTAAACAACAGTCTGCTTGACTTAGATGGCTTATCTAGCGCCTGTTCTTTCTTTGCATTCCGAGTCAATTGCCCAACATACTGTCGTTCAAACTTATCAAACTTCAATGCCAGCTCATCAATCAAGGTTTGATCACCTTGTAATAGCCGGTCTCTCCATTCTTCAAGAGCATGAAACCTGTCCACTTTATCCTTATGGGGTTGCTGTAATTTCTCTAATGCTTTGCGAATGGAGGCTTCATCTTCATTCGGCATTAAATTACCTATGTACTTAGATTGACGACTCAGAGCCCCATGCTTCATAGTTTTTGCTATCAGGATTGCCTCCCTAAGCTTCTCTGACACAGGAATATTCAGAAGTTGCTTATCTGGTAATTGAATAAGTTGTTTACCTAATACCTGCAACTCATGTAACTCTCGCTTTATCTGGGACTTGCTTTTCGGCTGTTCATAGCCATCTTGTTTCGAGTTATTCAATTCATCCATAATTACGTCTCTTTGCATTACCGCTAAGGTTGTCATTAAAGGGTTTGAGTTCGGCAAGTACCAATACGCTAATAATTTTGTCCCTAACAAATTATTTATTCAAACCATTCCATATAAAATTTAATTAGAACAGTCTGATGATAACTTCAGGATTCGTGATGTAAATGGATGTGTAGCCGTAATTTTGCTAAATATTATTGCGCTATTCAATTTCATGATCATTGCAAACATTACGTCTCAGACGAGACTAAAAATGCATACGCGAAGATAACCGCCCGTATCCCTAGAGGGCAGTTATTCTCTTCCTAATCACTATCTTATCTATGCCGTCGATTAGCGTATTAATGTATGTAATAAATTATAAAAACCGGACGTTATATTCGTATGTTTGATTGCTATGAGTACTCTGCTTGTCTCCATATGAGTAGCAGTAACACCTGTCTAATTTAATACTTACTCCCTCTAATTCCAGATCTATTTACCTTTTAAGCTATCTGAGAACCATCGGGCATATGTGTCGCTTTACTTTTAGAAACGCTTTCTCTTTCTTGTAATTCATCGTACCAACGCTTTACATGAGGTGCGCTTTCAGGGATCTCCATTTCCATTGCATGCCCCATATCAACGACGCATACCGTCGTAATATCAGCCACAGAAAAACTATCTCCTGCTACATACTTGTTTTCTGCAAGTTGGTCATTAAATTTATTATAAAAACTCGCCACACGTTTTTGACCTCGGTCAATTAACTCTGGAATTTGAGGAATTGGCTCTTTATAGCCAGGCATACCTCTATCAACTAAAGCAGGATGAGAATTACGTAAAATTTCAGCGTGAGCAGTCATACCTCCATCATAGGCACGACGTTCCCAAGCACTTATCATCGCCTTTTCCAACGCAGTCGTACCCATTAAGGGAGGATCCGGATACAGTGTTTCGAAATAGTGCCAAATTGCTAATCCCTCACCGATCTGCGTACCATCATCCAGTTCCAGCATGGGCACCATCTGATGCGCATACTGATTACGAAAGTCGTCTTTTAAAATAATATCTGGTGTTATGCATTCCTCTCGTTCTATCTCTATACCCTTTTCAAAAAGGTACATCCTCACTCGTCGGCAATTCGGTGCAAAATCCCATTCATATAATTTCATAAACACCCCATCTTTATGTGTGCCAGACAAACAGTCTGTACCGACCAGTCTACACTAAAATAGTCTATATCAAAATTTTTAAAAATGACTACTCGCTGAAAGAGACCGACTTAGTAAAACGAACGATCCATTCATCTACCATTTTTTGCGAAAGTACTATTTGTGATGCCGTCATTTTTTGTTCAATTTTAGCTTTTTGTATAACAGATCGACTAAATCCCTTTTTTGATGAAAGAGTAAACCATTTATGCGCTTCTATAACGTCTTGTTCAATGCCCAGGCCTTCATAACGCATAACACCGACATTGTATTGTGCCTTTGCATTACCCTGCTCTGCTGAGACCTTATACCAGTAGAACGCTTGCGCGTGATCTTGCGCCACACCTTGTCCCGCGTGGTACATAAAGGCAATATTAGCCTGTGCATCAGCATCTCCTTGTTCAGCTGCTTTTTTATACCAGTAAGCCGCTAGCGGGTAATTTTTCTGAACACCGCGTTCTTTTTTATACATAAATCCAAGGTTAAATTGAGCCTCGACATCGCCCTGCTCAGCGGCTTTTTTATACCAACCTGATGCCGCTACATAATCTTGTGGCACTCCATGCCCCTGAACGTACATTGCAGCAAGCGTAGTTTGCGCGGTAACGAGTCCTTGTTCGGCTAGTTCTGCATACAAGGTAAATGCTTGTTGGTAATCTTGTGGCGTACCTATTCCATTATAATGCATATAAGCAATATTATTCTGAGCGACAACATTCCCTTGTGTTGCCAACTTCTCATATAAGATAAATGCAGTTACTACATCGTTACGCTCATATGCCTCCTTGGCATCTGACAACTCTCCAGAGAAAACGAATAAGGGATATACTAGTAACGATAAAAACAGTATGTGTTTTAAAAACATAACTATTAAATTTTAGAGTAAGTTTTGAATTTTTAAGCTAGTCAGGATTATTGTTTTTCAATTTCACATTGCTCGATAAAGGCATTGTATTCTTGAATAATTTTATTAGCCAAATCTTTTCTTGATTTACATTGGACTAATTCTTTTGATCGATAGCCAAAATCTATCCTTACTCTATCGCAACCAAAGTCTTTCTTAGTCGCATGAAAAACTCTTTTTAAATCGCTTGGACACAATCTCGAACTTATAACAGCATCTAATTTATACACCTTTTCTAGCATCGAACCATCTAATTCATTTGCTACAGCAGTCACGCTAACCAGTAAGGTAGTTACTAAAAATATCACTTTAACTATCAGTAGGTTTTGCAAGAAGATCATATTTAGCATTACTCTGATTTAAAAAATATATTTATGGCACTCCCGTTGACCGCATCGCTCTATGCAATTCCTGCTCACTAACACCAAGGTGCTTTGCAGCATTTCTGAAATTTGGGCGGGCCACCGTTGTAAAGAGAGATAAATATTTTATTTTTTGGCTTGTCCATTTGTATCACCTCAAGCTTGTTTAGTCAGTGCCCGCCTTTTCAACTCTTGGTACTGCTGATAATAATTCTTTAGTGTATTCATTTTGTGGAGACATCAAGACCTGTTCAACACCACCCTGTTCTACGATTTTCCCCTGAAACATAACTGCTACGGTATGCGCTATGTATTCGACAACACTAATATTGTGCGTAATAAATAAATAACCAAGTTGATATTCTTTTTGTAGTTTTCTCAATAACGCCAAAATCTGCGCTTGAACAGAAACATCCAGTGCACTAGTAGGTTCATCACATATAATAAGTTTTGGTTTAACTGCTAACGCACGTGCAATACAAATGCGCTGTCGTTGCCCTCCGGAGAATTCATGTGGGTAGCGCAATTGATGTTCCGGCAATAATCCCACCTGCTCTAGTAACTCCACAGTCATTTGATCGCGTTGTTGGCGTGTTTCGCCTATCCCTTGTGCAAGCATGCCTTCTTGAATAATGTCCTTAATCATCATTCTGGGGTTCATCGATGAATAAGGATCCTGAAATACAACCTGCATCTCTGAACGTTTCTGCCTTAGTGCAGCAGCACTCAAACTACTTAAGTCTGTATCTTGGTATAATACTTCCCCTGCGGTTGTCTGCAATAAACGTAAGATGCCTTTTCCCATAGTCGTCTTACCCGAACCGGATTCACCGACTACGGCTAGTGTTTCTCCCGCATGTAGTTTTAATGTAACTCCATCTACAGCACGAACATGTCCTACAATACGCTTAAAGACGCCCTCCTTTATCGGATAATGCACTTTAAGGTTATTTACTTTCAATAAACAGTGTTCATCGGTTCCTTCAAATCCACTCGTATCAGATTCAGTTTGACGTTTTTCCCAACTAGGTATGGCATCAAATAATTGTAAGGTATAAGGGTGTTCAGGTTTAGAAAATAGACTTGCCTTGTCTTTTGCTTCAACGATCTCACCAGCACGCATTACCGCAACATGATCTGCCATTTGTGACGTTACACCCAAATCATGTGTAATAAATAAAATGGCCATGCCGGTCTCTTTCTGTAACTTACGCAAGAGCATTAATACCTGAGCTTGAATAGTCACATCTAATGCCGTTGTCGGTTCATCTGCAATTAATAGATCGGGCTCACCTGCTAACGCCATCGCAATCATGATACGTTGCTTCATACCACCAGAAAACTGATGAGGATATTCATTGATACGTCTATCAGGCTCAGGAATCCCTACAGCATCTAGTAATTCAATACTCCGTTTAACACATTCCAGCTTAGACATCTTTTTATGTCGAAACAGCGTTTCGCTAATTTGTTGCCCTGCTGTCAACACAGGGTTTAATGATGATTGAGGCTCCTGAAAGATCATCCCAATTTTTGCACCACGAATATCGCGCATTTTTCTTTCGGGCAATTCAAACAGGTTTTGTCCATCTAATATTACTTCGCCACTGACGATGTCTGCCGCTGAAGGCAATAATCGCATCACTGATAATGCTGTAATTGATTTACCACTACCCGATTCACCTAATAAAACAAAGGTTTCACCTCTATTAATTGTAAAACTGACGTTATCAACAACATTGACCTCATCAGTACCAACACCGATTGAAGTTGTGAGCTGGTTAACCTTTAGTAGTGGCTCTACCATTATTTTTATTTTTCCAAGTCAGGTAAAGGTCGCGGTTTTCGATTTTCGTCCAGTGCCACATAGGTTAACTCGGCCTCAGTTACTTTAACCGTTTGCTTGTTAGATGGATGGCGCTCGGCATACACCTCGACCTTGACAGTAATTGAAGTACGGCCGGTCTTGACTACTTCTGCATAGCAACTAATCAAATCACCTATGTAAACCGGTTCATGAAACTCAATTGAATTCACAGCAACAGTTACTATTCTTCCCTTAGCTCTCTCTAATGCAGGCACAGCCCCTGCAACATCTATCTGTGACATAATCCAGCCACCAAAGATATTCCCTTCCGCATTCGCGTCCTTTGGCATAGCCGCAATCTTTATCGCTGGTAATTTATCAATAGGTAATATTGTGTTTATCATGATGTTTTGTTGTTTATTATTACTTAATTTAATCGTGCATTATTAGTAGTAAAGATTTATTTAATGACGGAGCCTAGGATCGAACGCATCACGCACCGCATCAGAAAATAGATTGGCGGCGAGTACTAATACAAACATAAACACAAATGCTGCTGCAAGCGACCACCAGACTATCGGCTCTCGTGCCATTTCTAATCTCGCACCATTAATCATATTGCCCCAGCTATTCATGCTTGGATCTACACCAATATTAATGTACGACAGTACAGCTTCAGCTAATACCAAGCCACTAAAATCAATTACAATAGAGATCATAACGATATGCATCACATTAGGTAATAAATGTCGCAACATAATACCCAGATTACTAACACCAAAAGCCTGCGCGGCCTGGACATAGTCTATTTCACGTAGCTTTAGCGTTTCTGCTCTTAACAGTCGGCATAAACCAGTCCAACTGGTAATCCCTAAAATAATACATAGAAACAAAAGTCTAAGGTCTGCACGTTCTTCAATGCTATTAAAATCATCGGCATGATTACCTATATAGACCTGTAACAATAAGATAGAGGCGGCAATGAGTAATACGCCAGGAATAGAGTTCAAAGTGGTATACAGATATTGAATAACATCATCTATCCAGCCGCGAAAGTACCCAGCCATCAAGCCCATCATGATGGCAAAAGGCAGCATTACCAGGGTTGTCAACGTGCCAATAACAAGGCCTGTTCGAATACTCTTGATAGCTTGATAGAGCACATCTTGACCAACTTTATCGGTGCCAAACACATGGTAGTACTGAGCCAAATTATAAACGATGGACAATAATATAATAATAAGACTCGCTGTGATCAGCATTGCGGTCCAGGCAACATAAAATTCATTTTTATAAACTTTATTCAATGCCTGCTTATATGCAATTTTATGCCCCTTACTCAGAATAAAAACAATTAAAGCCGATAAAAGCAGACTTATTACCAGACCATAAGCTAAACCGATACATATCTGTTTTATAATATCAGACATACTATCAGACTCTGGATCGTCAAGATGCGCCCCGCCGTACTTTAATCTGGCATAAGCTCTGCTTTGCCTTCCATCAGGCGAATCTATCATTTCTTTAGCGAAAGCGTAGCTTGCTAAAGGAGCTGAATAAGTACGTTCTGTATTCTTAGACAAGTCCCCAAGCATGAGATCTAATAGACTAGATACTTCTGTTGAATATACCGCGTCATTCGACTTTGTTGCTTCCAGTTTTGGGTGAAAATGTACTGAGTCGAGTAAACCGATAACAATATAGATGACAAGAATAATTGCCGCTGACATCGCGAGTGGCCGACAGGCAACATTACTCCAAGGTGCACGTAGATGCTCATGTTGCCTTGCATAAAACATATAAGCAAAAACCATGAACATGAGTAAGAAAATAAAAACGTCAGTAATGAAGATAACCGGCATGATTAATCCAACCTGACTCTGGGGTCAACTAAAGTGTAGGAAATATCCGTCAGGATTAAACCGATAATGTATAGCACGGAGCCTAGAAACACCATAGAACGAACTATAGCAAAGTCTTGTCGGTTAATGGCATCGATGGTATAGCTCCCTAATCCGGGTATCGCAAAGAATGATTCCACAATCAAGCTACCAATAAACAAGCTGGGCAATATAACCACAACACCTGTCAATATCGGGATCAACCCATTCATAAGGACGTGTTGATATAATACGCGAGCCTCAGATAAGCCCTTGGCTTTTGCAGTCCGGACGTAATCCTTTCCCATCTCTTCGAGAAAGATAGTTCGATACCAGCGCGTACTTGAACCGATCCCTCCTATTAAGCCAACAAGTATTGGCAAAACGGTAAACTTTATTGCATTAAATCCAGTGTCATAACCTGATATCGGGACGAGATGAAGAAATTTTCCAATAAGATATTGTCCGCCAATAATATAAAACAAACTTGAAATCGACATCATGACAACACACAGTATGACACCGGAAATATCAACGTAGCTCCCTCGAAAAAATGCGAGCATTAGACCAAAAGAAATATAGGTTAATAACCCCAATATCAAACTAGGAACAGTTATAGCAAGACTTGGCCACATCCGCTGACTAATGTCATGGCCTATATCGCGACCACTATCAGAACGACCAAAATCAAACACAAATAACTTTACTGAGTTTTGAAAAAAAATTGTATCGCTTATCTTTTCTAAAGATTCCGCATTGGCATTCCAGAGTATGGGTTTATCATAACCTCGCTCTTCTTTCCACTTAATGACTGCTGCTTCATCTACTCGTTTCATTCCAAGTTGCATACGTGCCATATCATCAGGTGTATTAACAACAAAAAATAAAACGAAGGTAATGACATTTACCCCTATCAATATAGGAAAGGCATAGGCTACTCGTCGCAGAATATAACTAATCATAAGATTGATTCAGTCTCCTTACGACGATAAGAGACTATCGCAGGTAACATTAAAATGATGGCAATAATGACTATCAGTGCAATTGGCCACCAAACGGGCTGATTCCATGACATACGACTTTCTGTACGCAACCTGGGTTCTATCCGTTTGTACTTTAGTGTGTTGTTAGCCATCAAGTTTGGCTTGGCATTTTTATTCCACTGATGATGCAGTGAAAATCCAACTGGATGAAACCCCCATAACCATGGTGCATCACGCCTGACTATTTCGACCATTTTATCAATCACTGCTTGTCGTTCAAGAGTGTTAGGCATGCTCTTCATCTGGTTAAACAATTCATCAAACTCAGTATTTTTATAATTTGCTGCATTCTCACCGTTATGGTCAATCTTCGCATTCGGACCATAGAGTAAAAAGAAAAAGTTTTCCGGATCAGGGTAATCAGCATTCCAGCCCCATTGAAAAATCTGTGCGGTACCTTTTCTCATCTTTTCCTGGAAGCGATTGTAATCGGTCGCACGTATCACCAGGTTTATTCCAAGCTTGGCATACTGTTTACGCATCCAATCAAAACCAGCTTTACTTCCTGGTCCTGCTGCTGAAGAATCCAGATTTAATACCAGTTGTTTACCCGTTACCTTATCGCGTCCATCTGGATAACCCGCTTGTGCCAATAATTCTTTTGCATGTTGAATTGAATGACGAACCGGCTTACCATCTTGCCATTGATAAACATATGGGTTTACCCCGGCCTCCCCTTGAACATTACCAAAAATCCCTGGAGGTATAGGACCTTGTGCGGGTTTACCTCGCCCATTGGCAAAGATGGAGATGTACTCTTCATAATCTACTGCGATTGATATCGCGCGCCGGAGCAATCGTGCACGTTCACTATCACCACCAATAACATCATCTGCCATATTGAAACCCATATAAAAGGTAGATGTCGTTACTGCAGTTAACAAGCTAATTCCTTTCTTTTGCATTTCGTCAGTTAGTTCTGCATCACCTTGCACATTAAACTGTACCGCTTGATCAAAACTATCGGACACGATCCCGGAGGTATCATAGTAACCTTGAAGGAATTTATTCCAGGCGGGGATTGATTCTTTTTCCAAACTATATATTGCCTTATCAATAAACGGCATTTTTTTTCCTGCATCATCCAGCAACCCTGATTCCTGATCTCCTTTTTCACCTTCTGTCGGAAAAGTTTCTCCACGAAAATTAGGGTTGCGTTCGAGCACCATTCGAAGATTAGGGTTATTTTCAGACAACATAAATGGACCTGTGCCTACAGGATACCAATCAAGTGTTATATTCTTATTTGTCATACCTTCCTGGGAATAAAAATAATCTGCTTCCCAAGGCATAGGAGCAAAGAAAGACATTGATAACCAATAAAGAAACTGCGGATATTTTTGCTTCAAGGTTATTTCAAACGTTGTCTCATCGATAACTCTTGCACCAGGTAATTCATAGTCATTTAGATCAATAAAGCTTGAAATGGAATTATCTGTTTCTATTTTTGCAAGTGCATCGGCAAATTCATCAAGACCCAGAATATATTTCGCCATTAATCCAGAGATGGGGGAATGTACCCGCGGATGAGCCATTCGTTTAATTTGATAGACATAATCCTCCGCTAACAATCTACGCGTACCAATCATATTAAAATCTGATAGAGCATGAATATTGCTCAATTTTCTTGTATTAAGATCATGATAAAGATATTTTCCACTCGCGTTTTTTGCGAATGCCGGATGCGGTTGATACAAAATATCGGGTTTAATTGATACCTTATACTTGACCTTATCGATACTTTCCGGCTCTGAATCTCCAGCTATAAGCTTTCCATCTTTGTCAAAAAACTCTGGTTTTGGTACCCCTGTCGCCGTCAGTGGGGTTAGTTCATAGGGTCGTTTCAAAAAATGATATTGCAATGGTGGCTCATAGATTTGTCCTAAAAAAATATATTCATTTGCACTGTAGGAACTAACAGGATCCAAATGCTTGGGGCGTTCAGAAAATGAATCATAATAGATGTTTTTTGCTGAATCCTGATTTGGATAGGGATTATTCCAGGGGGAATTGTCACATCCTGTGCAAACTAATAGCAAATAAAGGAACAGTTGCGAAATAGTGCTGTAATCTGAGATGCTTCGTTTTATTATTTTTATATATTTAGTCATCACTGGTACATTATAAACATGAGCGTTTTTCTGTACACTTTAGATATTAAATAAAAAGACTCAAATAACAATTTTCATAAAGGAAAAACAGATGGGACTACTCGATAATAAACGCGCTCTAATCGTTGGCGTTGCCAGCAACCGTTCTATTGCCTGGGGAATTGCTCAGGCCATGCACCGAGAAGGTGCTGAACTGGCATTTACCTATCAAAATGAAAAGCTACGCGGCAGAGTAGAAAAATACGCTGCCGAGGTTAATTCTGAGATTACCGTACCCTGCGATGTGGCTGATGATAAACAGATAGCATCGGTCTTTGAGCATTTGGATGATTATTGGGATGGGCTGGATATATTGATACATTCAGTCGCTCATGCCCCAAAGGAGCAATTAGATGGCGAATACCTCGAAAACGTCACCCGTGAAGGTTTCTTGATGGCCCACGAGATCAGCTCATACAGCTTCTCCGCGCTTGGCGATGCCGCCAGGGAGATGATGAAGGGCCGAAATGGAGCCATGTTAACTCTTAGTTATATCGGTGCTGTGCGTGCTATGCCAAACTACAACGTTATGGGCCTTGCAAAGGCCAGCCTTGAAGCAAATGTCCGTTACATGGCATCTAGCCTCGGCCCTGAAGGAATACGTGTAAATGCCATTTCAGCAGGTCCTATCCGAACATTAGCGGCTTCTGGAATCAAGGGAATGCGTGATTTTCTCAACCATGTCGAAAAAGTATCTCCCCTGAGACGTAACGTCAATATTGATGAAGTCGGAAACGTTGCCGCCTTTTTATGTTCTGAGTATGCCTCCGCTATAACCGGGGAAATAACTTATGTAGATGGCGGATTTAATTCGATCGGTATGGGCTAAGTAAATTTAAAGTGTCTTTCAGCGAAAATAAACTAATCATTGCAATACTGATTGGCGCTATCGCTGGAATAATCTGTGGCTGGTTATTTGGACCAGCCATGGTTTCTGTGGTCTGGATAGGGGATCTATTTCTAGATACCTTAAAAATGATGATCATCCCTTTGATAGTAGCCGCAGTGATTAGCGGCGTGACCTCATTAGGCGATATTCGTAAATTAGGTAAAGTTGGGGGGGCAACGCTGCTTTATTATGCCAGCACGACAGCCTGTGCTGTTTTAATTGGGTTATTCGTCGTAAATTTGGTCCAACCCGGTATCGGCATTGAGAAACCCAGTGATGTGCTTCCAGAAACAATTACCGATAGAGAGGGCACAGGGTTTGTCGACATCATCCAATCATTAATTGAACCGAATATCATCTCTGCTGCAGCTGATACAAAATTACTTCCGATAATAGTTTTCTGTCTCTTATTTGCAGCTGCGTTAACCACTATAGGTGAAAAGAACATCACCATAATAAAGTTTTTTGATGGCTTGAACGAAGTCATGATGAAATTAGTAATATGGATTATGGTATTTGCACCGATCGGTATCTTTGCATTGATCGCAGGTCAAATTGGCAAGGCTGGCGGAGGTCTAGCTATAAAAGATGAGTTACTGGCCGTAGGCAGCTACTGCTTTACCGTTATTCTTGGTCTATCGTTACATTTTATTTTGTTATTTATCATTTTAATCATCTTCAGCAAGCGAGGAAAAGAATATTTACTGAAATTATTGCGCGCCCTATTCACTGCTTTCGGTACAGCTAGCTCGTCGGCTACGCTACCACTGACAATGGAATGTGCTATTGAAGCTGGTATTGATAAGCGTTCTGTAAAATTTGTGCTGCCGATAGGAGCGACAGTGAATATGGATGGTACTGCACTCTATGAGTCGGTGGCAGTCATGTATATTGCACAAGCTTATGGTATACCGATGGGACTGGGGGAGCAGGCTATTATTTTTATAACAGCAACGTTAGCTGCTATAGGCGCCGCAGGCATTCCTCAGGCCGGGCTTGTAACAATGCTAATCGTGCTCAATGCCGTGAACTTGCCAACTGAAGGTATCGGGATGATACTTGCCGTTGATTGGTTTCTAGACCGGTTTAGAACCACCGTCAATGTCTGGGGAGACAGTGTAGGTACTGCAGTAATAGAACCCCACCTGCCGAAAGAAAACGCATAAAAAATAGTACAAACTAAAATCAGTAGCAAATATCCAAAAGCATTTTTAAATATTATCTTTATAGATTTTTACATTCGCATTATTTCTGGCATTCCGTATAAACTCTTGCCATTCAGCTGTACCGCGGTTTCGTCTTAATTCCAGATCATGCTTTTTACTAGATTCATCATCTTCAACTACTTCACCATCGTATGCTGCTGTTATCAACATAATGGCATAATCACCGCTGCCTAGCCGATTACTCAAGATGACAGGTCTATCATCAACGGGCTTGCCTGATTGAAATGCTGAGCGCAAAACTGCTCGATTAACGTCGACATCATCACGGGTAACTTTTTCAACAGTGGTCCATTCTATTTCATAATCGATGGTTAAAGCCTCTGGCGAAACACCCTCTTTCAACTGTTTTGTAATAGCCTCACTGGTTTCTTTAATCTTTTCTGCAGCACGTTCCATCTTAATGCTTGAGATAACCTCTTCCCTGACATCATCCAGTGCTTTTGTAGTAGCGGCTTTATGATCTAACACTCTTAATGCCACAATATGATAGTCAGCTAATTCTATAGCTTCGCTGTTTTGACCATTACTAATTAACTCCGGATCAAAACTTGTCGAAACTATTTTAGAATTACTGAGAATACCCTCAGGAGTACCATCTTTACTAAAATAATCGCTTTCTATGATTTCCTGGCCGATTGCTTCAGCGGCAACTTCAAGTGTATGTGAATGCTCATAGCTTAAGTTTGTTAACTGGTCGGATAATTCAAAAAACTGTAGCTCAGCTTCTGATTTTTTATAATCCTCAGCCACTTGTTCAGCAACAGTCTCATAGACATTCTTAGGGCCGCCTCTAATTTCGCCCACTTTAATAATATTAAAACCGTTTTTCGTTTCTATCGGGTCACTAATAGCTCCTTCATCGGAGCCAAAAAGAAATTCATCAAGCTCTTTATCCAGTACACCTTTCGCCATATAGGCATGTTCGCTGAATTCTAATGAGCCTTTACCTTCTTCACTAAATTTTTCGATGACTTCTTCAAAATTTTTACCTTCTCTAACCAGTTCCATTGCAGCCGTAATAACTTCTTTCGCTTTGGTTTTATCTTCTGCGGAAGATTCTTCGCCTGTTTTTACAAATAATTTGGTTATCGAACGTTGTTCTGCAACATCATATTTATCTTTGTTGTTGTTGTAATAATCGATCAGGCTTTCTTCATCAGAAGTGATAGTCTTGGCTAATTCATTCACATCTAGCTCAAGATATTCTATTTTAACTTTTTCAGGTTCTACAAAACGTTGTGGGTTCGCTTTATAAAAGGCTTCAATCTCCGAGTCATCAACGTCTCCCTCATCGGTAAATGACGATAGATTGAGAATGCTGTATGTTAAATCACGCGTTTGAGTTTTTAACCGAACGACATCTTGCAACTCCGACTCTAATACAAAGAGACTTTCAGATAGCCCCGCTTGTAGCTGTTCAGATAACAAATCCATCCGTAGTTGTGCTTCAAAGTAAACAGGCTCCATGCCCATGCTAATGATACTTCTCTCGTATTTGTCACGATCAAAACCTTCATCATCTTTAAAATATTCCAGGGCTTTAATGGTTTCGACTACCTTTGAATTTGCTATACGTAGCCCATTGTCGATTATAAGTTGATTGACTACTTCTGTTTCTATCAATCTTCTTAAGGTTTCTTCCTTGATAAAGTTTTCTTCTTCTAGAGTAAGCGCGTCATCCTGCAACATAGATTGCATTTGCTTTCTGAGAGTGTAAAAGGATTGCTGGAATGATTTGAGGCTAATGTCGGAGCCATTAACAGTTGCAACATTGACATTACCACCTTGGCCAAAATAAGAACTAACTCCCCAAAAAGCAAAAGAAAGAACTAATGCACCGACAATAATACCGGCTATCCAACCTGATGCTCTATCTCGTATTAATCCTAACATGATGACTTACTCGACTTTTCTATTTCTGAAATTAAATACGGGCGTATCATTTTCAAGATACGCCCGTAAATTTTTAATGTTGGCGGAGTGGACGGGACTCGAACCCGCGACCCCCGGCGTGACAGGCCGGTATTCTAACCAACTGAACTACCACTCCAATATATTTCACTTGTATTCCAACAAGTCAAAACCAATTTCTCGGAAGAAAATTACATTTTAATTTTCCGACAAACTTGAAGTGAGATTATAAAAACAGAGAAGCTTTTAACTCTTTGCTTTTGTTTCCTAACACCAGACTGACCACTTCAGGCAAGAATTCTGGTGGGTGCTGAGGGGTTCGAACCCCCGACCTACGCCTTGTAAGGGCGTCGCTCTCCCAACTGAGCTAAGCACCCCAATGAAGGCGCGCTAGTTTATGGCATCCTTGAGAGCTTTTCCAGCCTTAAAACCAGGAACTTTAGAAGCCTTAATTTTGATGGCCTCACCCGTTCTAGGGTTACGACCTGTGCGAGCAGCTCGTTTACGGACTGAGAATGTGCCGAATCCGACTAATGTTACAGTGTCTCCCTTTTTGAGAGCCTTGGTTACCGCTTCAATCGCAGCATCTAATGCTCTACCGGCAGCAGCTTTTGATAGATCAGCAGAATCTGCAACAGCATCGATAAGTTCAGCTTTATTCATAGTGATTATTCCCCTTGTTTATAATATTCCTCAAGTACAATTTAAAATGAGACTCTCGAGGTTGATTTGATTTGTGTGACCCACGTAATTCTTAGCGGTGAATTTATACCAAGTGCTGAAATACGCGTCAAGCAATGCTTTGGCAATATTTAGAAATAATTGCCCAGCACTTTTATTAATGAGGTCTGATTAGATCGCTTTTATCATTTCCCTTTGCTTCATCTTTCTTAACTAAGTCAGATTCCGATTTTAGTTTAGCGATCGGTTTCGGCATATGCTCCAATGCAACATCAAGCACTTCATCAATCCACCTAACTGGACGAACATCAATATGTTGTTGAATATTCTTTGGTATTTCAGCTAATTCCCTTTCGTTTTCATAGGGAATTAATACAGTGTCTATACCACCACGTAAAGCCGCAAGTAGTTTTTCTTTTAACCCACCTATAGGCAACACTTCACCACGAAGGGTAATTTCACCTGTCATAGCCACATTTGATCTAACCGGTATACCGCATAATGCAGAGACCATCGCTGTGCACATTCCCACGCCAGCACTAGGTCCATCTTTAGGCGTCGCACCTTCAGGAACATGTATATGAAAATCATGCTCTTTATAAAACTCATGCTCTATACCCAACACCTCACTACGGCTACGAACTACAGTCATGGCCGCCTCAATTGATTCCTGCATAACTTCGCCTAATTTCCCTGTACGCGTTATTTTTCCTTTGCCATCAACTATCGCGGCTTCGATTGTTAAAAGTTCACCACCAACTTCTGTCCAAGCCAAACCTGTAACCTGTCCAATTCGGTTTTCTTCCTCTGCCTTTCCATACCTGAATCGTTTAACACCCAGTAAAGACTCCAGTTTTTTCGGGGTGACAATAATGCATTTTTCAGTCGGTTTTAGCAGTATCTGTTTAACAATTTTCCGACATATATTTGCGATCTCGCGATCAAGGTTGCGCACTCCAGCTTCACGCGTGTAATAACGAATAATATCTCGCACAACACTATCCCTTATTGAGACTTCTCCATCTTTTAATCCATTTCGCTCGAGTTGTTTAGGGATCAAGTAACGCTTGGCAATATTTACCTTTTCGTCTTCGGTATAGCCTGATAAACGAATCACTTCCATTCGATCCAGTAATGGAGCGGGGATATTTAAACTATTTGCTGTAGTAACAAACATCACTTCTGATAAATCATAATCGACTTCAAGATAGTGATCATTAAATGTACTATTTTGCTCTGGATCTAATACTTCAAGTAATGCTGAAGCTGGATCACCACGAAAATCCATAGCCATTTTGTCTATTTCATCCAATAAGAAGAGCGGGTTTTTCTTGCCCACTTTTGACATTCCCTGAACGATCTTTCCTGGCATAGAACCGATATAAGTTCGACGATGCCCACGTATTTCTGCTTCATCTCGTACACCACCGAGCGACATACGCACAAATTTGCGGTTAGTTGCTCTGGCAATAGAACGGCCTAATGATGTCTTACCGACACCTGGAGGGCCAACAAGACATAAAATAGGTCCCTTCATCTTTTTAACGCGTAATTGCACAGCAAGATATTCAAGAATGCGTTCTTTTACTTTCTCAAGACCATAATGATCCTCTTCCAGAATGGCCTCTGCTTTGACAATGTCTTGAGAAACTTTGCTGCGTTTCTTCCATGGCACGCCGACTAACCAATCAACATAGTTGCGAACAACCGTTGCTTCGGCAGACATCGGTGACATCATTCTCAACTTGTTTAGCTCTGCTTCTGCCTTTTCTTTGGCATCTTTATGCATGCCAGCCTTTTCAATCTTGCCCGCGAGTTCTTCGATTTCGTTAGGGACATCTTCCATTTCACCTAACTCTTTCTGTATCGCTTTCATCTGCTCATTCAGATAATACTCACGTTGACTTTTTTCCATTTGAGATTTCACACGACCACGAATTCGTTTCTCAACTTGTAGCAAGTCTATTTCGGCATCCATCAAATGAATAAGGTGTTCCAAGCGATCTTTGATATCGATAATTTCTAATACTTGTTGTTTTTCCTCAATTTTTATCGACATATGAGCTGCGATCGTGTCCGCAAGACGACTAGCATCATCGATGCTCGCTAAAGATGAAATTATTTCAGGCGGGACTTTTTTATTCAGCTTCACATACTGCTCAAATTGATTCATAGCTGAACGCGCATGAACATCCATTTCTTGTTCATCAATGACCATTGGTTCAAGCAGTTCCACATCAGCGATAAACATGCCCTCAGCTTCTCTGTATTCTTTTATACCTGCTCTAGCTGTTCCTTCGACAAGCACCTTGATAGTGCCATCAGGCAATTTGAGTAACTGAAGGATATTAGCCATAGTACCTACGTCATAGGTTTCATCCTGACCAGGGTCATCATCCGCAGCACTTTTCTGAGCAACCAGTATAATCTGCTTACTGCCTTCCATCGCCCTATCGAGCGCTTTTATAGATTTTTCACGACCAACGAACAATGGGATGACCATATGAGGGTAAACCACTACATCTCGTAGCGGCAATACTGGTAATGATTCTGTTTCTTGCGTCATGGGAAACCTTTAATTAATTAATACTTTAAGAGTTTAGTTTAGTGTCATTTAAATATTGTGACTCAGAAACCTCTTTTCAATAGGACCATGTTGTAATAATGATCTATGCAACGCAGGAAGGAGTTAAAAAATACCCCTTATTCAGATGCCACCTTTGACATTTCAGCACCCTCATAGATCATCAGCGGTTCAGATTCGCCGTTTATCACACCTTCATCTATAACGACCTTGGTAACATCATCGATAGAAGGCAAATCATACATCGTGTCCAATAATACATTTTCCATTATAGAGCGCAGCCCTCGAGCACCAGTCTTACGTTCCATTGATTTTTTAGCAACCGCTCGTAATGCATCTTCACGGAACTCCAACTCACAGCCTTCCATCTCAAACAAGCGAATATATTGCTTTGTAATTGCATTCTTTGGTTCAAGGAGTATCTGTACCAGTTGATCTTCATCTAATTCACCCAATGTCGCAGCAACGGGAAGTCGCCCTACAAATTCGGGAATCAACCCGTATTTAATAAGATCTTCGGGCTCAACAGTTTGCAATACCTCGCTGATACTCTTTCTATCGTCTTTACTCTTAACTTCAGCAGAAAAACCAATACCGCCTTTCTCAGAACGCTCACGAATAATACGATCTAAACCTGCAAAGGCGCCGCCACATATAAACAATATATTGGCAGTATTAACCTGTAAAAATTCTTGTTGAGGATGTTTACGTCCACCTTGAGGCGGCACTGAGGCAACAGTACCCTCAATAAGTTTTAATAATGCTTGCTGTACGCCTTCACCTGAAACATCTCGAGTAATAGACGGGTTATCAGATTTGCGTGAGATCTTGTCGATTTCATCTATATACACTATACCTGTCTGTGCTTTATCGACGTCATAATCACATTTTTGCAGTAACTTCTGGATGATATTTTCGACATCCTCACCGACGTAGCCGGCTTCTGTTAGCGTTGTCGCATCCGCGATCGTAAACGGCACATTCAATAGTCGCGCCATCGTTTCAGCCAAAAGTGTTTTACCGCTGCCTGTAGGGCCGACCAACAGCACATTACTTTTAGATAGCTCTATATCAGACTTTTTGATGCCTTGCTCAAGGCGCTTATAATGATTGTATACGGCAACAGACAGTATCTTCTTTGCATTCTCCTGACCAATAACATATTCGTCGAGAATTTTGTTTATCTCGCGAGGTGTTGGCAGAGCTGTGCCAACTCCAGCAACTGATTTCTCTTGAATTTCTTCGCGAATGATATCGTTACACAATTCGACACATTCATCACAGATAAAAACAGATGGCCCTGCAATTAATTTTCGGACTTCATGCTGACTCTTGCCGCAAAATGAACAATACAGTAATCGATCACCATCACCATTTTTACCCTGTTTTCTGTCAGTCATCGCTTACTACCCCAGGCTTTTTTACAATCAAACATTTTATTCAGGTTCTTGTTCAGCTTCGTTTTGATGAACTTCTGGCAAAACACCCCTATCATGAAGCACATCATCTATCAGACCATAATCTTTTGCTGCTTCTGCACTCATGAAATTATCACGTTCAGTATCTTTTTGAATCGTCTCAATAGACTGTCCAGTGTGATTTGAAAGTATATTGTTCAAGCGTTCGCGGACATATAGGATTTCTTTTGCATGGATGTCAATGTCTGTCGCTTGCCCCTGAAAGCCACCCAGCGGTTGATGAATCATGACTCGTGAATGAGGCAGACAAAAACGTTTTCCTTTCTCACCACCGGTAAGTAATAAAGCCCCCATGCTGGCCGCTTGCCCAATACACATTGTACTGACATTCGGTTTTATGAATTGCATGGTGTCATATATCGCCATACCAGCGGTAACAGAACCACCGGGAGAATTTATATAGAAGTGAATATCCTTGTCTGGATTTTCAGACTCGAGATAGAGCAGTTGAGCAACGATCACGTTAGCGACATTATCCTCAACTGGGCCCACTAGAAAGAGGACGCGTTCTTTTAAGAGTCGAGAATAGATATCATAGGCTCGCTCACCTCGTGATGTCTGTTCGACTACCATCGGCACCAAGTTTAGTGCCTGAATTTCAGTGTTATTCATAGTTATCCGTTATCGGACAAAAACTGCTATTACTTTAGCCAGCAGTCTGCCCTTTATTCATAATTTCGTCAAATGTACATGCTTTATCAGTAACGTTAGCATGCCCCAAAACCCAATCAACCACATCGTCTTCTAAAGCCAAAGATTCTACTTCTGCCAGGTTTTTTTGATCTGAATAGTACCAGTTGAGTACTGCGGCGGGATCTTCATAACCTGAAGCGACTTGTTCTATCATTTCTTTTACTTTTTCCGGGTCCGCTTTTAGCTCATTTTGTTTAATTATTTCTCCCAGAATCAATTGCAATGAGACACGTTTTTTTGCCTGTTCAGTAAAAACCGACGCATCCAAAGAACCGATTGCGCCCGCATTATGTCCCTGTCGTTTTAGATTATTTTCAAAATCATGTTTGGCGCGGTGCGCTTCATTCATCACTAATGCCTGCGGAAGCTCAATTTTATTGGCCTCATGCAAAGCATCCATAACAGTATCCTTAATTTGACGACGTAGCGTTAAACTAACCTCGCGTTCCATATTACGTTTCAATTCAGCACGTAACGTCTCTTCCTTGCCATCCTTTACGTTAAATTCCAGCATGAACGCCTCATCTACTTCGGGCAAAACAGTCTCATTAACCAGATTAACCTTGACCTTGAATTCGGCATCTTTGCCTTTCAAAGCTTCATTGCCGTATTCTTCAGGAAATTTCACATTGACCTCTACATCATCGCCTTCGGACGCACCGACAAGACCCTCTTCAAACCCGGCAATAAAACTGTTGCTGCCTAATTCAAGTTCGTAATTTTCCGCTGTACCACCTTCAAATGCCACGCCATCAATGAATCCTTCGAAGTTAATATTAAGGACATCACCATTTTGCGCTGCTCTTTCTGCAATTTTTAATTCACGTCTCTGCTTACGTAACATTTCAATCATGTGACTGATGTCATCCTCAGACACATCACAGGTAGGTTTTTCAAACTCCAGCCCACCTACTTCCTCAAGTTTGACTTCAGGATAGACTTCAAACGTTGCCGTAAAGGCTAAATCCTCTCCCGACTCATCTTTAAGTTCATCTATCTGCGGTTGGCCGGCGGGTTTCAGGTCTTCTTGGGTAATGGCTTCATAAAGACTAGATTGAACCAATTCACCGACGACTTCTTTTCGTACCTGCAAACCATATCTACCCTGCACAATTTTCAGAGGCACCTTGCCAGGACGAAACCCCTGAACCTTTGTCGTCTTCGTCATTTTTTGCAGACGATCGCTGACTTCAGAACTAACCCTATCTTCTGGTACTTCAACACGAACTTTACGCTCGAGAGCACCGGTACTTTCAACTGAAACTTGCATCCTGTAAGACCTCAAATATTAAGATAAATCAATGTATTAACGCTCTTCTCTTGATGGTTACACATTGAAAATTGTGTATTGGTGCGAAAGGAGAGACTCGAACTCTCACATCTTACGATACTGGTACCTAAAACCAGCGCGTCTACCAATTCCGCCACTCTCGCATGATATTTAGTCTAACACCTCATCTCTTAATAATTTTGTATAACTTACTAATATTTATAAGGTACTGACCTATTTTATAAGTTTTGCCTTGCCCTCACCATAGTAAACTCAAGGTTTTGAGCAAAAAATACGCACAAACCATTCCTGTAGCCCGTCTAAAGGCACTTTTATTCAAATGTTATACAACTGATTTAGTTAAATCTGAATATTACAGGTGGGTTAATATATTATGACCGTATTTAAAAACATTCTTCGGTAAATGATTTACAAACTCGTCGACACTTTCTACTACCCGTTCTTGGGTTGATTATACAGTCTTCACCCCATTGTTCACAGACCGTCATGCACTTTTTATCCTCTGCTTTATTATAATCATCGGGTAACATCAATTCACCATCAAGAGGCTTGACACTTCTATCTTCGCCTCCATCAGCAAGAACGGGAACTGAGACTGATAAAACCACTGATATTAACAGTGTTTGTAGCATTTTAAAGTAATTATGGCGTTTCATGATTTTTTAGACACTTATCTGCTCTTATGTTCCTTACTAAATACTTAATAAAATAATTACTCAACCCAGATTAGCCATCGATATAAGCGACATTATCCGAATTTGTTAATAAAGTATGCACCAATGTTGCTTCATTAAAACCTCGAAACATAACTGCGTCAATCTCACCAAAAGAAAAATCGGGAATAGCTTTAAGTTTTTCAACTACTTGCTGACTCATATCTATATGCATCGATTTTGCATGCTCACAAATTCGCGAAGCAAGATTAACCGTTTCACCTAACGCTGAATAATCGAGATGTTCATCAGAACCGATATTGCCCATCAAAACAGGGCCATAGTGTAAACCAATTCCAATCGGTAGCGGTTCATCAGACTCCTTAATTTCGGTTTTAAGTATCATCTGGGCGCACCTACTAGCATTTACAGCTGATTCTTCCCCGTCGAAAATAGCCATCAAGCCGTCACCACCAAATTTATCGATATAACCATTAAATTTAGAAACCATATCGACTTGTCGACCCAAAGTTTGGCTAATACGAGCAAAAAGCACATCGAGATCAATCGTCCTGCTTAATTCTGTCGAACCACGTATGTCAGTAAACATGACACAAACCTGATGCAACTCTGGTGTCGGCAACAGACCAGTTAAGGAATAGGCCTCGACCATACGCTGTGTCCTTAGAGAGATATAACGATTCAAATAATGTCGAACGCGCTCAAGCTCATCATAATATTGTTTTTTGTCCAAGTGATTTTTTAATCTGGCGGCTAATACTACGGGGTTGACTGGTTTAGTAATAAAGTCGCTTGCATCCACGGAAAAAGCCTCTGTCAGACTTGATTCTTCATCCATAGACGTAATGAAAATGATAGGAACCATCTTGTAACGAGAAAGTTCGCGGAGTCTTTTACACAAGTCAATACCGCCAATTCCTGGCATATTGATGTCCACTAATATCGCATCGTAGGTATTTTCAAGGGCAAGAAAAAGACACTTTTCGCCGCGCTCTGCTGTATCGACGAGATAACCCTGACTTTCGAGGATTGCTGACAAAACCATACGTGTAGTTTGATCATCATCAGCAAGTAAAACCGTCTGCTTAGACATTGATTTTTTAATCACCTAATATTTTATTATGCAGCCTCCATATGCATATCGTTGTTTACTGATTGTTAATCAACTAGCTTAACAATCTTGAATATAAACGACATATTACCAGCAAATAAATAGAAATACCCTTTAATGTAATTATTTAAAAATTACTTGTGCTTCTTTAGAAAGTCAAAATGGTGGGCCGTGTAGGGGTCGAACCTACGACAAATGGATTAAGAGTCCACTGCTCTACCAACTGAGCTAACGGCCCAAAGTTCAGATGTGATTAAATGGGGTGAACGATGGGACTCGAACCCACGACGACCGGAATCACAATCCGGGGCTCTACCAACTGAGCTACGCTCACCATAATTAAACTATTATCAGCAAAAGACTGACACCACACAATGATTTGGTTTTCATTGATTGGCGCGCCTGAGAGGACTCGAACCTCTAACCCCCGGCTTAGAAGGCCGGTGCTCTATCCGGTTGAGCTACAGGCGCATTCATGTCCTTACCCAGAATACTTTAAAGTTAAATGGTCGGGGCAGAGGGATTCGAACCCCCGACCCTCTGCTCCCAAAGCAGATGCGCTACCAGGCTGCGCTATGCCCCGATTGATTAACTCTCCTGCCTCAACAGGACGTGGGATGATACGCAGTACACTGTATCGCGTCAATTCCCAAACTTAAAATAAACTATACTAAAATAATCAATTAGTTACGCCGCCAAACTGTGCCTTGTGGCGTATCTTCAAGACTAATACCCAAGCTTCCGAGATGATCCCGGATCTGATCGGCTTTTTCATAATTTTTGTCTGCTTTTGCGACAACACGCTCATCAATAAAACTTTGGATGGCCGTTTCATCGAGATCGGTTTCATTCGAGCTGATTTTCGCTTGTAGAAACCCGACTGGATCATCCTGCAACAAGCCTAATATGCCGCCAAGTTTTCTCAACGTCGCCGTTAATTGAATCGCCTCAATTGAGCTCTTATTGGCGGTTCGATTTAGATCTCGTGCCAATTCATGTAATAGCGAGATGGCCTTTGCCGTATTAAAGTCATCGTTCATGAATGAATTGAACTCATCCAGACTCTTTTGAACCGGTTCAACATCATTAGCGTCAGATGTGTCCCTTAATGCCGTGTAAAGACCACTTAACGCAGCCTTTGCCTCTTCCAAATTGTCGACTGAATAATTTAATGGACTACGATAATGACTGGATAGGATAAAAAAACGTATCACCTCTGGTTGAAACTTTTGTAGCACCTCTCTCAAGGTAAAAAAATTACCTAATGATTTCGACATCTTTTCTTCGTCAACCCGAACAAATCCATTATGCATCCAGACATTGGCAAACTCCTCGCCCGTTGAACACACTGATTGAGCGATTTCATTCTCATGATGCGGAAACTGTAAATCTTGACCACCACCATGAATATCAAAATGGTTGCCCAAACAGTGCGTCGACATTGCCGAACATTCGATATGCCATCCTGGGCGACCTTCGCCCCATGGTGAAGACCAGCTAGGTTCATTTGCTTTCGATGCCTTCCACAGGACAAAATCCAATGGGTCATCTTTTTCTTGCTGGACCTCTACACGCTCACCAGCTCTTAACTCATCGGTGTTCTTGCCCGATAAACGGCCATAGGCCTCATACGAACTGACATCAAAATAGACATCGTTATTACTACCAACATAGGCGTGTTTTCTTTCTATCAACGTTGAGATCATGTCAATAATTTCAGGCATATGCAGTGTCGCTTTTGGTTCTGCGTCTGGTGCAATAACACCAAGTGCGCTTGCATCCTCGTTCATTGCATCAATAAAACGTTCCGTTAACTCGGAGATAGTCTCTTTGTTCTCATTTGCACGATTAATTATTTTATCGTCGATATCAGTGATATTGCGCACATAGGTCACATCATAATGACTGTGTCGCAAATAACGCGAGATCATATCGAAAACCACCATCACACGCGCATGACCGATATGACATAAGTCGTACACAGTCATACCACAAACGTACATACTCACCTTGCCCGGTTCGATTGGGGTGAAGTCTTCTTTTTGCCCACTTAAACTATTGTAAATTTTTAACACGCTTATATTTTTAGATTTATTTATGAGTGTTCGTTTAAAACACCTCGTGCCCTGATACATGTAGTCGTCTCAGTTCACGACATACGCTCACGCCCATGCAGATAATAGACGCGCATCTTATCGGAAAGGACCTTATGCGACAAAAGGAATTTGTCATTCATATCAATCTGGGCATAATCACAATATAAAATTCAACACTTAATATTAATACTGGAGATTAACCATGAAGGTGCAGTTGACAACAACACTTGGCCCAATAACACTAGAACTCAATTCGGAAAAGGCTCCGAAAACAGTCGAGAACTTTATAGCTTATGTTGAGAGTGGTCATTATGACGGCACTATCTTTCACCGGGTTATCAAAGACTTTATGATTCAATGTGGCGGCATGGATAAAGACATGAACTCCAAACCTACTCGGGACTCAATTCAGAATGAAGCCAATAATGGATTACCAAATGAATATGGCAGTATCTCCATGGCAAGAACATCCGACCCACATTCAGCTTCGGCACAGTTTTTTATCAACACTAATGACAATGCGTTTCTGGACTTTAAATCTGAATCCCAAGATGGTTGGGGCTATTGCGTATTCGGTAAAGTCATAGAAGGAATTGAAGTCGTTAACAGTATCGAAGAAAAAACAACCACGACACGCAATGGGCATCAAGATGTACCAGAAGATATTATTGAAATAGAAAAAGCAGTCATACTCGAAGAGGATTAATTTCAACTTCAATCGTTTTAAATCGCCTTAAAATTAATTCACTAATGACAACGCTCTTTGTTTCAGATCTGCACCTGAGTAATCGGCGACCTGAAAAACTTGCCTTATTCAAAAAGTTAATGTCGGGCGCAGCAAAAAAGGCTGATGCGTTTTACATACTGGGTGATTTGTTTGATGACTTCTGGATTGGTTGCGATGATCAGCATCCACCCAATCAGGAAGTCATTTCTATTTTACGTGATTATTCAAACGTTAATTCAACTCAATTATTTGTAATGCGCGGCAATCGAGATTTTCATCTAAACCAGGAATTTGCTAATAAAACGGGCTGTACTTTAATCGAAGATCCAACTGACATTATGCTTAATGATAAAAAAACTCTGTTAATGCATGGAGACACCTTATGCACTGATGATGTGAAGTATCAGAAATGGCGGAAATTTATTACTAACCCTGTTATTAAATGGATCTATTTCATTATGCCTCTGAAATTGAGAACACACATATCACATAACGTTCGAGGCTACGCGGCAGAGGCTGTACAGAAAAAGGCACCGGAAATCATCGATGTGACTGAAGAAGCGGTATTAAATACTTTTGAACGCTTTAACGTAGAAACATTGATTCATGGTCACACGCACCGACAGGCAAGACATGAAGTACCATTAAACAATAGACAGGCAACAAGATTTGTTTTGGGTGAGTGGTTCGAGCAAGACTGCGTGTTAGTCCATGATAAAACCGGTTTCAGGTTTGAGCGCGTAGATGACTATATCATCGAATACGGAAAGTAGGGTCAGATACGAATGGCACTTACTTAAGCATAAGCGTATGAACTTA
>TARA_R110002110_G_scaffold304726_1_pt1 | contig 49260 bp, 44 predicted proteins | sample TARA_R110002110 | Tara Oceans TARA_R110002110 (sample SAMEA4397330) | marine metagenome | biome: Polar Biome; feature: [SRF] surface water layer (ENVO:00010504); material: water (ENVO:00002006), including particulate matter (ENVO:01000060) such as... | depth 5 m | reverse complement strand
GATCGCGAGGGCCATGGCGTTGAGTGTTCGAACCTGGAGGCCGGGCAGGTCGGGGGTGCGCTCGACCATCTCCTCCTGCGCACGCTTGTTGAACGCGACCAAGATCACGGCAGATGCCGGAAGATTCCATATTCGGAGCAGGTGCCGAGCGCGCTCGGTCAATACGCGCGTTTTGCCCGAGCCCGCCGGCGCAATGATGCGTGCTGCCCCTCCACCGTGGGTGACAGCCGCGAGTTGATCGGGTGCAAGGTCGGCGTCAGAGACGTTGTTCCCGGGCGGTGCGAACGAACGATGCTCGACGGCGACATCATGGATGACGGCAACTCCATCGATCAGATCGGTATGGCGGATTGGCCCACCGTCGAGCCAAAGCGGAGTTCCGTCAGGTGCGACGATGTCGCCCAGTTGGTCGCTGGCGGCCGCCGTTGCGCCTGCAGCGATCGCACGGTCGAGCGCAATCCAGGCGAACCGATCGTCTCGTGCGTCGACCGCATTCGACCAAACGGCGTGGTGGAGTGCTTCGAGCTCGAACACGAAGTCAGCACCCATTTCGAAGGGCTGTGCATCGGTCTTCAACATCGGCTCACGGTCGAAGTCGACAGCGAGTTCGATGACCAGGCGCTGCCGCAGGTCGCCAGCGGCTCGCAGCGTGGCGAGTAACCCCGTTGGTTCGGCAACCGCGGCGGCATCGACGACGACCCGCTCGGAATCGGCCCAGGGCGCTGGGACACTGGTCGAGGCCGCGACGAGACAATTGCGCCCGAGCTCGGCCGGGCCCGCACCGGCTGCGGTAACACCACGCTCAAAACCAGAAACTACGGGGGTACTGGACACCTGACAATGGTCTGCTGCCGGCGATGATGATGATGATGATGATGATGCCGGTGGCGGCGGGGCATCATCTGACGGTTGAAAGCTCGCACCGTCGCCAGGATCGGCGTACGGGATTTCGTCGGCGACGGGCACTTCTTGCTCGCCGTTGTCGGCCCAACACTGGCGTACCTGGACGGGCAAATCATGTTCACCCTTGCAATACGCACACGCAATCGCCATCCCTCGGACTGTAGCGAACGAGGCCCATATCCGCACACATGTTCGATCCTCGTTCGCTGGGCTGCATGCTTCTTCCGGACCCAGCGCGTCAGGCAGCACGTCAGACAGCCTGCCTCACGGTCACACTGTTGGAATGCGCTTCGAACACGGCCGACCAATCACGCCCAACCGACCGGAGTTGGTACTCATTCGGCACGGCGAAACCGAGTGGAGTAAGTCGGGCCAGCACACCGGACGGACCGACATCCCTCTCACCGAGCATGGTCGCGCGGAGGCACGCTCGATTGCTGCCGCAGTGGCCGAGACCGCATTTACCCATGCCTTCGCTAGCCCCCTGCAACGCGCCTGGGAAACTGCAGAACTCGTCGGCTTGACACCAACCGCAGACGATTCGCTCCTCGAGTGGGACTATGGCGACTACGAAGGGATCACCACCGACGAGACGCGTCAGACCATTCCCGACTGGTCGGTGTGGACCCATGACATCTTCAATGGCGAGTCGGTCGATCAAGTCGGCCGACGCGCCGATGCAGCGATCGACCGGTATTGCGATCTGAACGGCCCGGTTGCTGTCGTCGCTCACGGACACTTCCTGCGCATCTTCGCTGCGCGCTGGCTCGGCCTTCCTGCCCAAGAAGGCCGGCGCTTCGTCCTCAACACGAGCACGTTGTCGCTGCTCGGCTGGGAACGCGAGAACCGCGTCATCAACCGCTGGAACGACCCGTGCGGTTGGTGACCGAGTCGTCATCAATAACGCTGGAGATCGCCCGCTGAGCTCACGCTTCGTCGTGTTCGCCGAAGAATTCTGCGCTGGTCGCCGTTTGGCCATCGGTGATGCCCCGCCGGCCGAGAATCGCGCCTGGCGAGCGCATCACAATCTGTACATCCCGCCACGGGGAGGCTCGATCGATGTAGTCGACGTCGTAAGCCAACTTCGTTGGCCAGTCGACGCCGTTTCGACCGTTCACCTGCGCCCAACCCGTGAGGCCGGGGCGCGCCTCCAGCCGTCGAAGCTGCGCTGGCGTGTACCTGTCGGTGTACTGCAGCAAAAGTGGACGCGGCCCGATCAGGCTCATATCGCCACGCAACACACACCACAGCTGCGGGAGTTCGTCGAGGCTGCTGGCACGGAGACGCTCACCAAACTTGGTGAGCCGATCTTGATCGCTGAGTAACTCGCCATGCTCATCGACCGTGCTCGTCATCGTCCGGAACTTCAGCAGTTCAAACGGTGTGCCACTCAGACCGGCGCGTTCTTGACGGAAAATCACCGGCGACCCGAGCCGCATCCGGACAGCCAGCGCCGTGGCGGCAATGAGGGGCGAGAAGACCGCTAAAACGACAGCCGCAACGACAATGTCCACGCAGCGTCTGGGCACTGACAGCAGCCATCGAGATCCAGACATGAGCGCTCAGGGTAGACGCCTCGTTAAGATTGCCTCCATGCGCGACGAAATATCGCCGTCACCGGCGAGGTCGGCGAGCAAGCGCACAGCGCGCCCACGTGTGCTGTACCTGCTCACGAACGAGATCTCCAAGGTGCTCGTTGCTGGCCAGTTCGATGCGCTCGACGCAACCGGATTCGATGTGTCGATCGGCGTTGGCCTCGACTCACGTCACAGCACCCGACCAGGCAACGGGTGGGACACATCGGTCGCAATCCATCAGTTGCCGTTCCGTCGACAACCGTCGCCGATCGCCGATCTTCGTGCGCTGCGCGCCGCGATCCGACTGATCCGCCACGTCAAGCCCCAGATCGTCAACGCCTCGACACCGAAGGCTGGGCTCCTCGGCATGTTGGCTGCCCGTTGGTGCCGGGTGCCCATCCGGGTGTACCACCTTCGCGGCCTCCGCTTCGAGACCGTCACGGGATGGAAACGACACGTTCTCATAGTGCTCGAGCGGTTCGCTGCACAACTGTCGACCCACATGATCATCAACAGCCCGAGTGCGCGTGCCGTCGCCGTCGAAGCGGGAATTGGACGTCGGCGGCCGATGCTCCTCATCGGCTCCGGTTCCGGCAACGGCATCGATGTCGACCGCTATTCACCACGACAGACGCTGACCCCGGCAGAAGCGCGTGATGCGTTCGGAGTTCCGCCAACGCCCCTCGTGATCGGCTTCGTCGGCCGTCTGACTCGTGACAAAGGAATCGTTGATCTGATCGACGTGTTCGACCGCCTGACCAAGCACAGGAACGACCTGCATCTCATGCTCGTTGGCGACCTCGAACCGGGTGATCCGGTTGGCGTCGATGCTGCTGACTTCATTCGCTCTCGCTCCGATGTCACACAAATCGGCTGGGTACCTGACACAGCTGCGCTGTATCCGGCCTTCGACCTGCTCGCCTTCCCGTCGGCACGTGAAGGCCTTCCGAACGTTCCACTGCAGGCTCAGTGCGCCGGTGTTCCGGTCGTTGCGTACGCCTGCACCGGGACGGTCGACGCGGTGGAGGACGATGTGGGTGGGGTGCTCGTCTCTCCTGGCGACGTGGCCGGGCTAGAACAAGCAATCAGCACCCTGCTCGATGACACCGAACGACGTCGTCGGCTGGGCGCGGCTGGCCCGGGCTGGGTGCGGGAACGATTCGGCCAAGACCAGCACTGGGAACAACTCAGCGCGAACTACAGCGAATGGCTTGAGCCAACGTAAGCATGGCACCCACTCCGTATATCAGCGGCCCTTGATCAACGAGTAGCGCCGCGGTACTTCCATCGTGCGAGTTGATTCCGTACCTCACCTTCGATGCGGGCACCGCCGGCCACCTTTGTTGCAAAGCGCTTCATGTCATCACTGCGTTGGATTGGCGTCCGCCAGAGCCGCTGCAGATCGGTGCTGCCATGCTGATTGACGCGATTTCGGGCAAGAGCCGCTGAGTCGAACCGCTCACGTACGGCATCCTGTGCGGCTGCCGAACCCGGCACCGCCTTCGGATAGGCGAAGTGCCGAGGCGCAGTACCGATGTGCTCGCCGATGAGCTCGATTGATCGGTCGAGCTCTGCAGCGATGTCCGCCGCCGGGAGCCGGTCGAGGAGCGCGTGGGTGTGAGTGTGCGACTCAATCGAGATCAGCCCAGTCGATGCTGCGTCGCTCAGCCCAGCCCAACTGGCCGGCGGGGCACCCCACGGGAACGGTTGTTGGCCGTTGATGGCCTGCGTGCATGCGTAAAGCGTGGCTGGCAGGCCAGCCTTGACAAGCGCTGGCGCCGAATGCTCGACGAAGTCGACGGTGCCATCATCGAAGGTGATCACGACGCCATTTACCGAGCGAGCGCCCGATTGCAACTCGTCGACGGCGTTGGCGAGCGAGAGCACTCGATGATGCTCGCCAAGATACGCAAGCTGTTCGTCGAACATCTCGACGTCAACGTCGACCGCTCCCCCATCGCCTGCACCGACCGTGTGGTAAATAAGCACCGTGATACCCGCTGGCGTCGGCAGTAACCGATCACCAAGGAACATGAGGCGCTGAGCTTGCGGAACAAATCTCACCGCCACAGTCTGCCCGAAACGCTGCGCTCAGTCGTGCCTCATGTCGATCGACCATGACGAACATTTACGCCTGTGTTCAACGGGTCTGCGCCTGGATCTGCGAAGCAACCTCTACCGGCACACCCCGAAGCTCTAGTCTGACTGACTATGCGTGTTGCAGTCACCGGTGGTGCCGGATTTATCGGAGCAAATCTGTGCCGACGGCTGCTGGCAACCGACGGCGTCGACAGCGTTGCGGTTATCGACGACTTGTCCAACGGCTTTCGTTCGAACCTTGAGGGTCTTAATGTCACGTTTGTCGAGGGATCAATCCTCGACGATGCTGCCCTCGACAGGGCCTTCGCCGGGGCCGACGCTGTCGTCCACCTCGCAGCGTTGGGCAGCGTGCCGCGCAGCGTGGCCGACCCCGTTGCCAGTCACGCCGCCAATGCCACCGGCACGCTGATGGTGCTCGAGGCCGCACGGCGACACGGCGATCTCCACACCATTGTGTCGAGTAGTTCGAGCGTGTATGGCTCCAACCCCACGTTGCCAAAACACGAAGGCCTCGCAACCCGGCCGTTATCACCGTACGGTGGAAGCAAGCTGGCTGCCGAGGGATACACACTCGCGTGGGGTGCCACCTACGGGCTGCCCGTGCTCGCGTACCGTTTCTTCAACGTCTTCGGTCCGTTGCAACCTGCCGGTCACGTGTACGCCGCGGTGATCCCAGCGTTCGTCGACGCTGCGCTCGCCGGACGACCGGTCACGGTGCACGGAGACGGAACCCAGAGCCGCGATTTCACCTACGTCGACACGGTCACGTCCACGATCATCGACGCGCTGCTGCGGAAAGTCACGAGCGACGAGCCGGTCAACCTCGCATTCGGCTCGCGTATCTCGTTGCTCGACACGATCGATCGGATCGAAGAGTTGGTCGGCTATCCGGTCGAGCGGCAGCACATCGAACGGCGTGCGGGAGATGTGCCGCACAGCCAGGCTGACAACACACGCCTGTCTGCACTGTTCCCCGACATTCAGCCCGTCCCGTTCGACACCGGGCTGAAGTCGACCGTGGAGTGGATGCGTAGTCAGCAGTCCACGGGCGCTTAATCCCCGTGTCTGGACTGCGCCGTAACACCATCACTTCTGACGACGATCGATGGATTGCCCTGGTTGCCGCCGGCTCGGCGCTGGCGGCAGCGTTCTCGGGTGCTGCGCCCACGGGGGCAACAGCCATTGACGCCGTCATTCTCGTGCTGTTTGCTGCATTCGTCGTGTGGGCCGGTGCATCAGCGGCGTGGTGGATATTGGCCGTCGGTGCTGCCGTTGCAACGTCCGCCGCAGCCGCCGATTTTGTGGTTGCGACGGTCGCCGCCGTCGCGGCGCTGGCTGGAGCACTGCGGATCGGCGCGACCAGGGCTAACCGGCCGATTTGGCGCGCGGCGATCGCTGGCACGATCGTGCAGGTCGTCTTGCGAATCGAGTGGAGTCCGTTCTTCCTGTCGTCGGCGCTAGTTGGCGCTGCGGCCATCGCGCCGATTGTCGTGAACGGTGTCGTGCGGCGACAGCGCCACCTCCGCAAGCGCGTTTATTGGGGAATTGCCGGGCTGGCAGCCCTGGTCGTGGTTGCAGTGGGTTCGATGGGCGCAGCGGCAGCCACCGCTCGAAGTGACGCCACCGGTGGGTACACCGGAATGCTCGACGGTTTGGAGTTCGTGCAGGACGGTCGGATCCCGGAAGCAGCCGAGGCACTCCACACGGCAGCTGCCGACTTCGAGCGCGCCGATGCCCGGCTCAGTGGCCCGCTCAGCCAGCTCGCTCGATTGGTGCCCGGCCTGGCCCAGAACCGCAACGCTGGGTCCGATGTCGTCGGCCGGGCAGCAGCGTCTGCCGGCGCTGCTGCAAACGCGCTCGACGTGGTCGACCTCGACCTGTTGACCGTGTCCGGCGGCGTGATCGACGTGTTCGCGTTTGCCGACCTCGAGGCGCCGCTGGCGACCCTCGACGAGACCATTGCCGACCTCGACAAGGCGCTTCGCGATGCCGAATCACCCTGGCTTGTTACACCGTTCGCAACCCGGCTCGACACAGCGCTCGATCGCGCCGCCCAGGTCGCACACCAATCGAAAGCAACAGCAGCAGCGGCTCGACTCGCTCCGGACATCCTTGGAGCGGATGGTCTGCGCCGGTATTTCATTGCATTCGTTAATTCGGCGGAGGCGCGTGGCCTGAGCGGGTTGATGGGTAACTGGAGCGAACTCACGATCGACAAGGGTCGGCTCAAGATCACGGCGAACGGTCGCACCAACGACCTCCAGCGCCAAGCGTTGCGGACGCTCGAGCTGGACGCCCCGCAGGAGTACATCGACCGTTACGGCTCGTTCGGGGCCAGCGTGGATGGCGGTGTTGCCCTGAAGTATTGGAGCAACGTGACGATGACGCCGGATATGCCGAGCGTCGGCAACGCCATGTCGCAGATGTACAAGCAAGTGACCGGCCGAAACGTCGACGGTGTCTTCGTGATCGATGCGGCGGGCATTGCGAAATTGATCGAGATCACCGGGCCCGTCGAGCTGCCCGAAATCGGGTTCCGCATCGACTCCTCAAATGCCGAGGAGTTCCTCACGGTCGAACAGTACGAGTTCGCCGAGAACGAACGGGAAGACCTACTTACCGCCGTCACCGACGCGACGATTGCCAATGTGCTTGAAGGCGAACTGCCCCCTCCGCAACGCATGGCGCCAACGCTTGCCCCGGCCGTGCTCAACGGGCACATCTCGGCATGGGCCGTGCGCCCCGAAGAGCAAGCCCTCTTCGAGCTTGTCGGGATGGACGCATCGCTCCCCGTCATCCAGACTGCCTCAACCGACGCCATTGCGGTGTCGAACAACAACGCCAGCGGCAACAAGATCGAGAGTTTCCTGCAGCGCACGATCGAATACCGCCCCGTTGTCGATCAGAGCAGCGGGAAAGCAACCGCCACCCTGCGAATCGAGTTCGAGAACACGGCACCCACCACAGGGTTTAACGACTACGTCATTGGCAACCTGATTGACGAACCGGCCGGCACCAACCGCATGTTCGTCGACGTGTACACCCGCATGTTCGTCGACCGGAGCGTCGTCGACGGGGTGGAAACGTCGTTCGCCCGCAAGCCTGAACTCGGCTACTGGGTCGCGACTCAGGGGATCGACGTTGCTTCCGGCGCGACCGCCGTGCTCGAAATGGAGCTCAGTGGCGACCTCGGCCCCGGCGGCTACCAACTCGTGTACCGACCGCAGCCACTGCCCAATCCCGACGAACTGATCGTCGAGGCAACCAAGCCTGACGGCAGCTCGATTCTCTCGTTCGAGGGCACCCTCGAGCGCCGCTCGGTGCTCGACGCGTCAGGCGTCGAGGCGTGGCGCTGACTCGGGCTCTGGCTCTGGCGAGCGGCTGATGATCAGGGCGGCCAGCCCAACCGACACCGCTGCGGCCCCGAGCACGGACCCAACGACAACGCGCGAAGAGTCAGCGATACCGCCGGTGCGGGCCACGATCAGTGCGGCAGCGGTCCCAACTGCGATCACGAGCGATGCGTCAAGTGCCGACCGAATCGGACGGACGAGGTGTACCAGCATGGGCAGCATGATTGGCCACCACGCAAACAGTGCACCCGCAAGCGCGCTCTGCCGACCGGTTGCGCCAAACATCCCGGCCCAGCCGACCGACGCTGCAGCGATCGCGTACCACTCGATACCCAACTGGCGGCGTTGCAGTAATTCCGCCGCCAGCACGCCACCCGGAACGATCATGGCGACCGGAATCTGGTCGGTTTCGGGAACGCAAAGAAAAATTGCGGCAAGCGTCGCGAGCAGCGCTGCAGGTACCAGACCCGGCGTTGGCGCGATCGAGCACAAGCCCGTGAGTCCCTCGGCGACGAGAACGGCCACAAGGATGGCCACGCCGGCTGCCCAGTAGCGGTCGGTTGCGCCGAGGCTTGACGCGCTGTATGTCATCACGACGATCAGTAGACCAATGCCAGCGCCGATCGGGAGCGCCGCCGAGGTCTTCACGGTAGGCGCCGCGTGCGCTGAGCGGTCGTCAGCTGCGGGCACGTGAGGCTCGTTCACTGCTGGGCGCTCTTCGACTTGATGATCCGCGCCGGCACCCCGACCACGGTCGCTCCGGCCGGAACATCGGACAGAACCACAGCACCTGCGCCAACAATGGCGTCGGCGCCAATAGTGACCCCGGGGAGTATGCGCGAACCGAGGCCGATGAAGGCACGGCTACCAATAGTGACGTCGCCGCCGATGACGGCTCCCGGCCCAATGTGGACGAATCGCCCGACCCGGCAGTTGTGGTCGACCGAAGCATTCGTGTTGACAATCGTTCCGTCACCGAGCACGGTTGCAGCGGTGATGACGGCAGCGGGCATGATTTGGACACCATCACCAAGCTTCGCCGAGCGAGAAATGACAGCAGATCGGCTGATAATTCGAGTGACATGGCGACCACTCTGTGTTAGCAATTCGCCAAATGCTTGCCGAATCGGGTTTGACCCGATTGACACACAAAATGTCGTAACCGCATAACTTTGTGTGAGTTCGCGAAGTTGAGCATCGGTACCGAGGAGCGGAACGCCGAGCGGCTCACTGACCACACCCTCGGCGCTCACAGCACCGACGATCGCCACATCGTCGTTGTCCACCATGACATCGAGGCACACCCGGGCATGCCCACCGGCACCGATCATGAGCAACCGTGGAGCGTGAACTGCGGGCATACCGGCTACAGTAGCCAGTCAAGCGCCAATTCTTTGTCACAACGTACCGGCGCGTATGCACATCCCCAAACTCAATTTTATTGAAACTTGATCTCCGCCTGTCGGGCAACATCGTTGTCTTGTGATCAGTGAATCCACCTACAAAGTCACTGAAAGTGGCACATCGCCACCAACGGAGTGTTAAATGTCGGGTGCAGATAGCCCCAAACGAGAAATTCGCCGGCCGACCGGTGTTGGCTGGCACCTCAGATTGGTCGTCGGGCTCGACCTCGTTGCGTGGGTTCTTGCGCTCATTGCCGCCAACGGCTTCGACGCCAACACCACTTTTTCGGGGTCCGAGCTTATGCTCGCAGGTGTTGCGGTTATCGCTCAACTCGGGCTCGGCATTTCCACCGGCCTCTACCGCTCCGGTTTACGCCAATTCAGCTTCGAAGGGACCGGTGCGGTCGCCGTATCGGCAGGCGCAACGGGTATCGCTGTCATTGCGGCCGAGTTTCTGATCCGCAACTCTGCCCGTTCTGGGCAGATCATTGTCGTCGCCGCGTCGCTCACCGTGTGCCTGATGTTCGGCCACCGCTATGCACGCGAAATGCGGGTCCGACACCTCGCTTCAAAGACAGCGCGCCAACGCATTCCCGTCATCATTTACGGTGATGGCCGCGGTGGCGAGCAGGCGATCTTGTCCATGCTGTCGAGTAGCTCCAGCGAGTACCTCCCAGTGGCAATGATCGACAACGACCCGGCCCAGCGCCAACGTCGCATCGGCGGGCTTCGGGTCGAAGGGACCATCGGGGATCTTGCGGCAGTCGCCGAGCGGCATAGCGCAACGACGGTACTCATTGCCATGCCGTCGGCATTAAGTGCCGAACTCGACGCGCACCATGAGTTGATCAGGTCGGCTGGATTCGAGACGCTCATCATGGCGCCCGTGCAGCAATTAGCGGGCAGCGGCAGCACACAGGAATTCATGAGTTATACCGACGCATCGGTGCTACGCCGGGGCATCGTCGACATCGATCTTGCTGCCGTCGCCGATCTCGTCTGCGGGGCGCGCGTCCTGGTCACCGGTGCGGGGGGCTCCATCGGCTCCGAACTGTTCCGCCAACTGTCGGCGTTCGAGCCCACGACCTTGGTTGCGTTCGATCGCGACGACGCCTCGCTCCAAGACCTGATGGGGGCGATCGACCCGAAGTATCGGGCCAGCTGCACAGCCGTGTTGGGCGACGTGCGCGACCAAGACCGCCTCGACGAAGTATTTCAGCACCACAAACCGAACCTGGTCTTCCACGCTGCAGCCCTCCAGTGCGTGCCAGCGCTCGAAGGAGCCGCAGGTGAAGCATGGAAGACCAACGTGCTCGGAACACTCAATGTGCTCAACGTGTGCGAACGGCGTGACGTTGATCGTCTCGTCAATATCAGCACCGACAAAGCCGTCAATCCCGACAACGTGCTGGGGTACACCAAACGGATCGGCGAGCGCCTCACTGCTGCGGCATCGGCGCGCACTGGCCGCACGTTCGTCTCCGTGCGTTTCGGCAACGTCATTGGCAGCCGCGGTTCCGTGTTGGACACGTTCACCAGGCAGATCAATGAAGGTGGCCCGGTCACCGTGACCCACCCTGAAGTCACCCGTCACTTCGTGGCCGTTCAAGAAGCTGTGCGCCTCACAATGCAGGCTGCAGCAAACGGTCGCATCGCCGAAGTGCTCGTGCTCGACATGGGCGACGCGGTGAAGGTGCTCGACGTGGCGCAGCAACTCATCGATCAGAGCGGCGGCAACATTCGGGTCGAATTTACCGGCCTCCGACAAGGCGAGAAGTTACACGAAGAACTGCTCGGCGCGAACGAAACTGCAGAGCGCCCATTCCACCCAATGATCGACCACATTTCGGTACCGCCGCTCGAGCTGCACACGGGGCTCGACGCCTGCGCCGCAGCCGGGATCTCGCCGAACACTTCCGACGGGCTCAAGCTCATGTCGCAGTCAGCATCCGAAGTCAATTTGTCTCGACCCCGAGCCGAAGTACCACTAGGCTTTCAATAGTATCGTCCAAGGAGACAATCATGAACAAAATATTTGCCGTCGCCATAGCTCTCGTTATGACTTTATTTGGTGCAACTGCTGCGGGCGCCCTCACACTCGAAGATGCGCGACCGGCTCAAGTGATCTACCCGATCCCAACGATTCCGGAAGAAGAAGACGAAATTCCAACGACGACGGTCACGCCCACGACGACCACAACGACCCCTCCCTCGGACGACGAAATTCCAGCGGCAACGGTTGCGCCCACCACGGCCACAACGACCCCTCCCTCGGGCGGCGGAACTCCGGCAACGCCGGTCACGGCCACAACGGCCCCTTCCTCGGGCGGCGAAATTCCAGCGACAACGGTCACGCCCCCAACGACCCCAACCTCTGACGCTCCCTCAGACGACGAAATTCCAGCGGCAACGGTTGCGGCCACAACAGCCCCTCCCTCGGACGACGAAATCCCGGCGACAACGGTCACGCCCACAACGATCCCAACCTCTGACCCTTTCTCGGGCGACGACGGCTTTACCCTCGACGACCTCTTGTGGGGCCCCGTCTTACTGATTTTGGCGGCCCTTGGATTACTCGGCCTCTTCTGGTGGTGGATAATCGCCAAGCGCAGGTCCGATGATGAAGAGGAAGAGGACGTCGATGCTGCTTTGTAGACGTTCCTGCGGGTCGAGGTGATTTGTCCGGCCGTGACTTAGCGGTCAGAACATGATGTCGGCGTCGACATCAATGCAGTTCGACGCCGACGTTGACGCAGCAGAAATGGTGCGTCAACGTCGCAGCCACCGCCACCGCCACCGTGTTGCAGAGCTTTCCGTCGAGAAATTTCGGTTCGTTCATTCGTCATCTACTTGTGCATTGCGACATTGAGTGAATCTCTTCACTGGCTGCCGCACCAAGTTGTCTTTCCACTGCTCAGTTCCGGCCATCTCGGCATAGCTCGACAGGTCTGGGCGCTCCCTCGTTGCGCTTCGCTCATCTCGAAACATCAGCCATGAGTTTCGATCGAGTTCACGACCGTGGCCAGGCGCCTCGACGACGTGGCCTGTACCGTCGAGCGCGGTCGACTCAGCATGCACGACGAGGTAGTCGCGTCTGGATCGAAAGGTCCGTGCGATCAACTTGGCAACGACCAGACGGGTGATCACTTCATCGTTCTTGCTCGCGAGCTGTCGGGCAAGTGGGCGAAGGACACGCAAGATCTCTTCGGCCACCGACTCATCGAGCTGACCGATCTCGAAGTGGAATCAGAGTCCTACATAACTCTTGACGCGCGCCCGAAACCACCGAAAAACCTGGGTCGGCACCCTCTGACGCGCCAGGACAGGTTGGAGTGCCGCAACCGAGGTCATCGCCGTACCGCTGAGATATTCAGGCAACCCTGATACGTGCTCCATTACAACCGTTCACGCAAACCTGGCCTGCGCGTTTGGGCTGGTTCGACCGGACTCGTCGAGGACGTGTCGGGTGTCTTCGACGTTCCGACGTTCGACGCAGCATTCGACATCAAGCCAGCCCTGCAGAACAGAGCCGAGCGCGGTTTCATTAAACGGTTTGAGACTCGCACTGCTTGACGATCGAACGTCTCAGGCCATTGGCGGTTTGCCCGGTGGACACGACGAAGCCAACAATTGCGAGAGCGTACAGGCCAGCGCCGAGCACGCCGCCTGCGTCAGGGGATGTGGAGCACGCCCAGGGCGCCAAAGACTTCCAAGCATGCTGTGCCCGCTGCGGCCACATCGGCGTGGGGTTGTGCCGTTTCGCCAGCGACTTCGTCGATGGTCTGGCCGAAGGGCGTACCGTCGAGCAACAGCCACCACAGAGTTTGGGCCTCGTCGAGTTCAATAAGCCGATGGGGCTCAGACGTGAAGAGCAGGGCCCTCTGATCGATCACGATGGAGCGGACCTGTTGCGAACGCGCCGGCCCGGCGTCCATTGTCGACGGCGAAACGATCGCCACCTGCCCCGGCCCGACTTCCACTTGGTGGGCTGCAAGGATCGCGAGCGCGACCTCGGCTGCGTCGCCGCCCGACACTTCCAGGCAGCGCGCTGACCGGGCCAATCCTGCTGCTGCCACCAGCGAGTCGGGCCCGACGAGCGCGACGTCTTGACTGTCGGCCAGGATGTGGCGCACGGCGGTTGCCCTATGGAGCGGCACGACGAGGACCGGCTGCGAAGCAAGATACGAGTTGAATACGAGCGTGGTCACGGGGTGGTCGGTGTCGCTTGCAATCGAGCCAACTGAGCTGCCCGGGATCTCCCACCCTGTGGTGCCGGCCACATAGGTCAGGCCAGTCAATTGCTCGACTACACCGATGCCCGATCGCTTCACACTAATCGGCTTAGGAAACGTGGCGACATTGAGGCCATCTCGTTCAACAGCTACCACTTCATCAGTCCGGTAGCAGGCTCCGGCAGCGACGAGTGCGCATGTCAACGTCGACTTACCGGATCCCGAAGGGGCGAGTAGCAGAATCGTTTTGCCGTCATCGACGACTGCGCCGGCATGGAGGTGAAGCGACGTTGGGCAGGTCGCTATGACCGTCAAGGTCAGCGTCGAAATCACGCTTGCAGCAAGTAGTTCGCGAACGACCCACGGCTCGGGTTCTGCACCGTCGATGGCGACACGAGCGTGCGCCTGGGCCACTTCGACGAGCCAGATGTGCGGGTCGGCGATCGGCGTCGCACTGAGGTCGACGAAAACCGCTTCGAGACGGGCCACCAGTTCAAGATCACCTGCGAACTTGAATACATAGCCAAAGCAACGGAATTGTGGTGCCTCAACCGTGAGGACGTCGTCAATCATGAGGGCGCCGTCAATCACGTCAGAACACGCCTATCGGGCCGATGAGACCCGCAACCCACAAACGATTGATTGAGTCGAGCTCGATGATCGACCCGAGCCGTGAACAATGAAGACCAAAACAGTGGACATATAGAACTCCTACGACCAGAGAGGCCGAAGCCTGATGTTCGATGTCAGGATCTGCCATGCATTTCCGTCTCTGGCATCGTAACCAGTCAGCTCAGGGTCGGTTTCCCTGAGCCGACGAACAGGTCATTAGACCGTCACGAGTTGGAACGTCCACCTGATCGTGTAGAAGCCAGTATAACCACAAGTTCCATTACCGAGATTAGTTATATAGAAACTGTCGAGACTCATGAACGGATCGTTGAGAGTTGCATTTGCGAAGGTGGAAAGAGTACCACTGTTAGTGGTTTGGTCGCCTCCGGCGGCGACATCCCCGGTCACGTTATCGTTATTCGAGCTTAAGGGCCGACCATCAGAAAAAAACTGCACCTTATATCCGCTGGGGATCCCAGAGAACTCAAAGTTTCCTGCGTTCCCAGAAACGCACCCAGTGGCGATGAGAGTGAAATTGCCAAGACCGTGAGAGTAGGTGTAACTTCCCCGGCTGCCGCCTGTCGGGCCTTCTATGCCACTGGGAGTGCCAGTAAACGGACCACCGTTTTGGTCACTAGTAGTGAGGAAGTCATACTCAGCATCGCTGGGTTCCAGCCAACCGGTTTGCTCTAAAGTTGTTACATCGCCGTCTCGGTTGCTGTCATAGGCGATCCCGTACACCCCACTCCCCCCGCTCCCCGCAGTTGACGCGGTCGCTGCGTACGCCGGGACAACGCTGACCTTCGGCACAGAATGAGCAGCGACGGCGACACCTGCGCCGACCGCTGCCTTGATCAGTAGGCGACGTCGACCAGTAGCGTCTGCGCTTTCTTCGTCAACTGATGAATCTTCGCCCATAAATTTCCTATCACTTTTTAAGCATCTCAGCCAACGCCTGCTGACTCAAGTTTAAGTATACGGCATTTCAGCGTCGTTGTGGTGATGGCGCACGAGCAGGCCGCCACGGTCGCTCACAATCGCTCACATGTCGGCGATCGTCGAGCCGCAACAACAGCACCACCGTCGCACCATGCAACAAACACCGGCTCGATCACTGCTCGCGCAGTCCGCTCCGAAATTTCGTACAACACCGACCATGCATCAACCAACTCTGCAAAGGTGCACGGCTGGTCGAGCATCGCCCAGAGCACCTCGCCCGGCGTCGAAAATCTCAATGGCTCAGGCATCTCGGGCGCCAACACCAGCACACCGTCGAGCAGCCGGCGCCAGAGCGCAGCCGACGACCGCTCAACCAAAACATCGGCGGCGAAGCGCTCAACCACGGCGTGCCAGTCGGCGAAGTGAGCGTCGAAGGTGGCTCCGCTCGGTCCAACCGCGGCTGCGGAGATAGGCCGGACTCGGCGCAAAGATCGCACGCGCATAACGCCAACGGGCCCGACAGCCAGAAATCACCGCCAGCGACGCGAGTGGTCGGCTGTAGCTTCGAGCCGGCGTGAGGTAGCTCCGTAACAGCCAGGCCTGGCTTCGCGAAACATCGAGCGCCGCGAGCTCGGCAAAGTCAGCCCCTGCGTCGGGGCCCGCTGTATCAATGACGAGCTGCGCGGCACGCTGCACCACGGCAACTCCACGCCAGTGCCGAGCCGTTGCAACGATTTGATCGAAATCAACGTCCAGCTGAGTGCGGCAAAGGAGAAGATCGCGCACCGATCCCAGTCGAACCGGGTAATCGCCGAGCGCTGTGTCGTAGCAGGCGTGGAGAAACCGGTGCCCTGCGCTGAGCCCGAACAACTGTCGGTCGCCGATGGTGATCTCCGTGCGCTGCCGAAAGAGTTCGTCAAGGTCGATCGTCAACCCGAAGGGCCCGGTCACGAAGGTGCGATGCAGATCGAGCTCAAATTTGCCGATCCGAACCAGGGACTCTTTGCCGAACTCCCGATCGAATCCTGGGCGGAGCTGAGGAATGAGTTGTTCTCCGCCAAGCTGATCGGTGGCAATCCTGACAGCCGCATCGAAACGGTCGGAGGGAATCAGGAGGTCAACATCGGCAGCGTTTCGCCATGCAGGGTCGGAATAGACGAGATGTGCGAGTGAGGCACCCTTCAAGACTCGAAAGTCGATCCCAGCGTCACCGAAGGCCTCTGCGACGCCAACGAGCATCCGCTCGAGCCGGAGCATGTGGGCCTGCGACCCAGCATGTTGCTCGGTCAGCTGATCACGTTGCTCAGGCAGGAGGCAAAAGGCACCGTCGGACGCAGCCTCGGCCAACGCCCCGAGCAGGCGGTCTTGCATGGAAATTTCGAGCACTCGGCAGAAATCGTCAGCACCCAGTGGCGCGACCGGCCACGCCACCGCGCCCCCGACCCCATGGCTAACTGCAGCTCTCAGGACGTCTTCGACTTCGCAACCTGGCGGCGGTTTTATCACTTGGTCAGCACTCTACGGAGCACAGCGGGACCCGCACCGACGGGAAGACCCCATCGCCTCCACAAGCTGATGCAGCAAACGGCCCAGACTTGCGTGCGGAACGCACCCGATTGCCTCGGCGCATGAACGACGGGCCAGTAGCATCTGTCACCCGCACTTACAAATCTTGGATGCCATGACTTCTCTTCTCGAACAACTGAACAATCGATCCGCAAAAGTCGTTGTGATCGGCCAGGGTTACGTCGGGCTCCCGGTCGCAATGCGTGCTGTCGAGGTCGGGTTCGACGTTGTTGGCTTTGACGTTTCGATCGAACGTGTCGAAGCGCTTGCTCGGGGCGAAAGCTTCGTTGGCGATGTGAGCAATGCAACGGTCGCCGCCGCGCTGCAGTCCGGCTACCTGCCCACGCTCGACGCCGCCGACCTCGCAGGTTTCGACGTCGCCGTCATTAGCGTGCCGACTCCCCTGCGCGACGGTGCCCCTGATCTCGGTTACATCGAAGACGCAGGCCGCACACTCGGTGCGTACCTTCGCAAAGGAGCGTGCGTCATCCTCGAAAGTACGACTTATCCGGGTACGACGAGCGAGCTACTCGGCCCAATCCTCGAAGAGGTGTCGGGCCTCGCTTGCGGCGAGTATGCCCTCGGCTACTCACCTGAGCGCATCGACCCCGGCAACGAGACACACACGTTCGTCAACACCCCGAAGGTGACGAGCGGCGTCGATGCCACTTCACTTGAAGTGGTTGATGCGTTCTTTGCTGCGCTTGTCGACACGACAGTGCCGGTCGGCTCACCCGCCGAAGCCGAGCTGGTGAAGTTGCTCGAAAACACGTTCCGCCACGTCAACATCGCACTCGTCAACGAACTGGCAATGTTCGCCCGCGAGTTGGGTGTCGACGTGTGGCGGGCGATCGACGCTGCGTCGACGAAGCCATTCGGCTACATGCGTTTCACGCCGGGCCCAGGTGTTGGCGGGCACTGTCTGCCGATCGACCCGAGCTATCTCGCATGGCGTGTGAAGCAGCACCTCGGCCAGACGTTCCGTTTCGTCGAGTTGGCTAACGACGTCAACGAACATATGCCCGACTACGTCTACACGCGCATCGCCGCCATGCTCAACGAACAGCGCAAAAGTGTCAACGGCAGCCGAGTGCTACTGCTCGGGCTGGCCTACAAAAAAGGCACAAGCGATTGGCGCGAAAGCCCCAGTGTTGAAGTTGCAGGGCGCCTGCGTGGTGGTGGCGCAACGGTCGAGTTCTGTGACCCGCACGTCCCTCAGGCCAGTGTCGAGCACCTGGAGTATCCACTCGTGCCGTTTACGGCCGACCCGCTTGCCGCCGCCGACGTAGTAGTCGTGCTCGTTGATCACGCCGAGTTCGACCCGGCAGTCATTGCCGAGCACTCAACACTGGTGTTCGACACAAAGAACCTGATGCGCGGCACCGACTTCGCCGGCGAAGTTCTGTAGGGAGCGGAGCGATGGTGACTTTGAGGCCAGGGGCGCTCGATGGAAGTGAACCTCCAGGTCGCGGCGCCTGTTTCTCTGCCGCGGTCAGAGCAATTCGGCTTGGTAGCGTACAAGCAGTGCGTTGGGCCCCATTTCTTCCATGAACAATTCTTCCCTCCTCGGGGCAATTAAGCGACGCTGGTGGATCATCATCCTCATGGCGGTAGTCGGCGGATCTTTGGGCGCCCTGCCACAGCCCGAGAAGGTGGAGGTGCGGGTACGTACGTTCACAGCAACACATACGTTGGTTCTCAACGATGCTGCGTCCAATCAGGCTGCCGGCACCGTGATCTCACCAAATCAGGTCTCACTCTTCGTGACCACCGGCGAAGTACCCGCCCGGGTCGCTGCCAAAATTGGATACTCCGGCAATGCGGCAACTCTCGCAAGTCAAATCTCTTCATTCTTCAGCCCGGCCACCGGCGCATTCACCGTCACCACCACGCAAAACGATGCAGCGCAAGCCGAACTGATTGCCGACACGTTCGCCGACGAAACCAACGCCTACCTCGCCGAACGCCAAGATTTCATCTACCAAGAGCGCCTCACCGCAGCGTACGATCGTCTCACCACCATCGAACAAGAGCTGATCGAGTTGACCAGCCAAGCAGTACTCGACCCATTGAACCCCGTGCTCGCCGCGCAGCAAACCGCCGTGTCACGTCAATACAGCGTGGCATTCGAACAAAGCGAATTGCTCTCCGCCTCACCTCCGGTGATCGGCTTCACGACACTTCAGCGAGCTGGGTCCGTAGAAGTCACCCAAGGCGGATTCACCGCTCCGACATCGCGTACCAGCCGCGGCGCCCTTGGTGGGTTTGCCGGGCTGGCTGTCGGGCTTGGCATGGCGCTGGTTCTGGCCCAGCTTGATCGACGGATCCGAACTCTCGAACAAGCTGAGGAGCTCTTCGACATGCGATCGCGCGTGACCATTCCTAAGGTCCGCGACCCCGATCGCGACCAGCTCGTCGTGTGGCCCAACCGCCATGACCCGCTCTCCGATGCCTACCGCACCGTGCGCAACCTCGTCGAGTTCGTGCAAACAGCCAATCCTGATCGCCAGCGAGCAGCAGTCACCCTGGTGGTGTCGCCCGGGCCATCCGACGGCAAGACCTCTCTCGCTGGCAACCTCGCCGCAGCGATCGCTGAAGGCCACAAGCGAACCGTGCTCATCAACGCCGACTTCCGACGAACTCGTCTCGTGTCGATCCTCGGGCCTGAAGCCGCCGAACCACTGCCATTTAGCCGCCAAGACCTCGACTGGTTGAGCGCCAAGGCTCTCCTGAAGCCAACAATTAACGATCGCATCAGGTTCTTCGATCTGTCGACGGTCGACGCGCCCGCTGGCGAACTCGTCCGCATCACGGCGCAGAAACTCCCCGAGCTGATGCAACTAGGCGAATCTGTCGTCATCGACAGCTCGCCACTCGGCGCCACCGCCGAAGTGCTCGAATTAGTGCCACATGCCGACACGATCGTGATGGTTGCCAAGATTGGCCACACACGCGTCGCCGATGCTCAACGTGCCATCGCCATTCTACGCGACCTCACGAGCGCGCCGATTCTGCTGGTGCTCGGCGGCATCAAGCCCGATCGTCGCCAGTACGACAACTACGACGACATCCGCGAAACAAAGGACCGTCAACCGTCGCCCCAGCCAGACCTCTGGGCTGCCCCGAAACCCGAGTTCGAATCGGCCGAATAAGACCACACGTCGGAGAGGTCACCATCGAGCTCGCATTCGTCGACAAGCTTTCACCTCACCCGTCGACGAACGCGGGCCAACGGGCCAACGTGTCGGCGCACAGTGAGTAGCCAACAACGTCGAACTCAGGGCCTTCGCCAAAGCCGCTCAACGATTCAAGGAACTCGAGTCCGAGAACTCCCGGCTGAAGCCCCTACCCGCCGCTGCCGGGTTGGGCATCGACATGTTGCAGGGAATCATGTCGGGAAACTTTTCGCCCCGAACCGCAAGTTCTCATCAGACCGTCCCCGATGGGGCTGGCGACGAGCATGACTGGCGCCTGTGACGAGACGAAGGGCTCCAGCTGTCCTTGCGCTGCGAGAAGTGCACGGTCGGCATCGAGATCCAAGCCGATGCGATGTCCCCAATCCGACCGAACGAAGTCGACGAGGACACCAGCAAAGCCATGGCCATCGAGGTCGACCGTTCGATCGACGTGGCGACTCAGCTGCAACGCCAACCGACCACACTCCGCCCACAGCGAACTCACTCCAGCCGAACTTGCCCGACAGCGGACCACGACCCACCAACCCAAGCCGCAGAGCGACCTGTCCACCAAACGGGTCATCTTCACGAGTATCGTCCGCAGTTCAGCTATGGGAGCGAAACTGGCCCTCGGGGCAATTCGACGTCGAGGGTCGATCACTGTGATCTTTGTCGCCGTAGGTTCGGGGCGAGGGACGCTCCTCCAATCGCAGCCGTTCGCCCTGTTTCCGACCGCCCCTAATGGGCAGGCCAAATGAGCTCTCGGCCCACCGAATTTGCGGTCGTCGTCGCTGGCCTTCTGTACCTCGGTGTGCTCAGTTGGTCGATGGGCAACATCTCCTACGACATCTGGGGAGCGATCGTCCTGGTCCCGATCTACGCCATGATCGGCATCCTCCTCATGTTTCGGATGTTCCGCGGTAGCGAACGCGTTGTCGCAACAGTGATGTGCTGGGGGCTACTCCTCAAACTCGCTGGCGCACTCGCACGCTATTGGGTCGGTTTCGAGGCCTACGGTGGCGGCATCGACGCGGCCCAGTACCACAAGTTCGCCGCCAAAGAGGCTGGCCGCGTGTGGTCGGGCGAACAAGGTGTGCTCGACGTGGTGCCGTCCGGTACGGGAACCGAGTTCGTCGACCACTTCACGGCATTCATCTACACCTTCACTGGATCGAGCCAGCTTGCCGGGTTCATCTCGTTCGCATTCCTCGCGTACATTGGCTTGGCATTCTTCGTGAAGGCCGCCGTTATCGCGATACCGGCGCTTGCCGTACGCAAATACGCCTTACTGTGTGTCATCTGCCCGAGCCTCGCGTACTGGCCATCGTCTATTGGCAAGGAAGCGCTGATGATGTTGGGGCTCGGCATCGGCACCTACGGCATTGCAGACATGTTGACCCGAGGTCGTTGGGCCACTTCCCTCCCGCTCATTGCGACCGGTCTCGGGTTTGTCGCGATAATCCGGCCACATCTCGCCGGTATCTGGGTGGCTGCGGTGTTGCCCAGCATCCTGATTGCCCTGTTCAATCGGGTTCGCTCGACACATGGCGGCAGACAGGTCAGCAAGCTCGGCCTGGTCATCACACTCACGATCGCCGTCGCAGCACTCGCCTTCGTCGCGTCTGCAACGATCACGTTCCTCGCGCCGAATACGGAAGACGGGACAAGCACCGCAGACAGCATCTCCCAGATCCTCGAAGAGACGGCACGACGAACTTCGCAGGCCGGTTCGAACTTCACACCACCGTCGGTCAGCAGTCCGGTGAGCTGGCCGTATGCGTCGATTCGCACGATTACCCGCCCGCTGCTCATCGAGGCTCAGGGCATCGCTCAGCTGGCATCAGCGGCCGAAATCCTGGCGCTGCTCGGCGTTTACCTTCTTTCTTGGCGCAGAATTCGCAACCTGCCCCGTTTCTTTGCGTCTAATCCGTACGTCGGGTTTGTCGTTATGGCAGCGTTTCTGGCCGGTCTTGCATACTCAAGCCTCGCAAACCTCGGCATCCTCACCCGTCAGAAGTCGCTGATATTCCCTCTTCTCCTGCTATTTCCGTGTCTACCCTTACAAACCGGATCGACGCAGAAGAAGCCGAGCAGCGAAGCCCCGGCCAAAGACATCGAACTGATGTCCTCCGTTCGTGGGCGGTCCAGGGCCACCGAAGAGATCCGGTCGGAATCGGTCTGATCAAGAATTTGAAGCGAACCGACATAGAGCAGTCCGAAACGGTTGCACGTGCGAGGCCTCGCCCTCGCTAGTGTTCGATGTGAGCACATCGGAAATGCGTTCATCGTTCGAGCCGCGGCTGCGGCCATGCCCGGGCTCTCTGCCAAGGAGTCCGCTTGGCTCTGCGTGGTCTTCCCGAGCATCGTCTACTGGCCATCCTCGATGGGCAAGGAGAAACTTGCCCTGTTCGGGCTCGGCATTGGGACCTACGGAATCGCCGTTCTCCTCGCGCTGCGTGAATGGATGTCGTCGCTCATCCTGATCACGATTGATCTTGAATTCACCGCGCTGTTACGTCCCCCCATGGCCGGTATCTGGATTGCTGCAGCGGCTACCTGCGATCTTCCTCGCAACAATCTTCTCAATGCGGGCAGGCAAGCAGGACGGCGGGCACGTCAGTTCAGTCGGCCTGGTCTTCGTTCTGGTCATCGCCACAGCGGCGTTTGGGCTGATCGCATCATTCACGCTGCAGTTTCTGCAGACACCCACGTCGACGTCGTCGGGTTCGGTCACTGACATCTTCGCCGAGACGGCGCGACGCACCTCTCAAGCCAGCTCGAACTATGTTCCGCCGTCGGTCGCGAACCCGCTTCAGTGGCCCTACGCGATTGCACGGACAATTCTCCGACCTCTTCCGAACGAAGCGAGGGATGTCGCACAACTGGTCTCTGCAGCCGAAATCATGGCCCTGCTTGCCCTTTATGCCTTGTCGTGGGAGAGGCTGCGCGGACTCCCCGAAGCGCTCATGTCGCAGCCGTTCGTCATCTTCGCTGTGACAGCGATAGTGCTGAGCAGGCTGGCCTTCGCCAGCTTCGTCAACCTGGGGGTCTTGACACGCCAGAAGGTACTTATTTTCCCATTCCTCCTCTTCCTGCCATGTCTCCCGACGCGGAAGGAATTGCGACCGGTGACCGCGGTGCCGGGCACGGCCTCCGAGCAACAGAGACGTTCAGTCGAGATCGTGGACGAAGTACCAAAGCGCGAGCCTGTCGCGAGTGGACGGCTCTCAGCAGCGGACATCGACAATTTCTGGGGCGGTCCGCGTCGCTGAACGGTCAAGGTTTCCTGTGACACCGCTCCGTGAACTGGCGGGCTGGTGAGCTCCACCGGTAGGTGGGCCATCGGCGTGATTCTTGGCCTGTTCCTGCAAGAACCAGATCAAGGAGAAGAACTCTGTCCAATTCTGACCTGTCCGATCAACTCGACCTGATTCGTGTCGACGAGGGCGTCGATCTGGTCCGCCAGAAGGTCCGCCGGTGCTCCTGGAACCGATCGAGGCCGAAGCCGTCGAGGGTACCAGCGCTGGCCGCTATGAGCGTGTCGAAGGACGCGGGACCGCATCGGGCACTGCCCCGAGACATTTTGGCCAAGACTGGCGACTTGCAGCCCGGCACCCCGAAGCCGCCCAAAGGTTTATGTTCCCAAGCATTCTCGAATCAAGCCTTTGTGTCGGGAGTGTCTGAACGCGACTGGAGCCTGAACACCCCACGAGTTCGGGCGAGAGCGACGATGACCCCTGGAGTTGGAACACAGAGCCAGACCGAGCAAGATGGTGCGGCGCCCGATGAGCAGGGCGTGGAGCGGAAGTCCGTTCTGACAAACAGGAGAACATGCATGACGCCACATCCGAAGACTCGAATCCGCTCAATCGCGGGGCTGGCTCGAATCGGAGCGCTGCTTCCGCTGGATCAGGCCTTCCGGCTGTACGGGGGAAGCGACAAGTGGCTCCACCGCTACAGCGGGCCCTACCGGCGCCATCTTGGCAGCAAGCGATTGCACCAGAACCGAATCCTCGAGATTGGCGTCGGCGGATACGAAGATCGGGAGATGGGTGGCGGTTCACTGCGGGTTTGGCGGGACTGCTTCCCCCTCTCCAGAATCGTCGGGCTCGACCTGCACGAAAAGAACGTTGACCTCGGTGCTCGTGTCACCGTGGTCCAGGGCGATCAGGCGAGCGCGAATGATCTCAACCACGTTGTCGAGGTGCTCGGTGGCCCTCCGAACATCGTCATCGATGACGGATCCCACCTCGTCGATCACGCCATTGCCTCGTTCTCAATTCTCTTCCCGCAGATGCCGTCCGGCAGCATCTACGTCGTCGAGGACCTCCAGACGTCGTACTCACCGAACTGGGGAGGAGGTATCCCCGCACCGGAGACAACCGCCATTGGACTCGCCAGGGATCTGGTCGACGCGGTCCAAGTGCAGGACCCCACGTTCGATCGTCGGCCGCAGGATGGTCCGAAGCCGTCCCATTGGGCAGCCGATGTCGGAGCGGTCCACATCTACCCAGGGATCTTCTTCATCGAGAAGGCCTGAGAAGCACCCGCACGTCAGAACCGTCGAGGCCCTCCGTCGGCCGTCGCAGTTGAACTCCACAAGGGAGCGGCCGAGCTCAGCTAGCATTGCCCCCGATGCGGGTGCTGCTGATCACTCACCCTGATATCGCGTACAGCGAGACCCGATACGACCATGACCTGGTTACCGGACTCGGCGAACGTACGGACCTAATCATCGTCGACTGGGACTCGTTGAGTCGTCCCTCGACTCGAGACGCCGCTCACAACGCCGGCATCGATCTGAGCAGCGTCGACGTTTGCATGGTTTACGTCCGGTTCCGATTTCTTCTCGAGGCTGATCCATGGGACTGGGCGGGGTTCGACGGAATTCGTGTGTGGATGGAACATGACGCGTGGGGGAACTACTCCGAGGCGCACCCACAGTGGCACGGAAGCTTTCCCCGCGTGTACCGGCGCGACCAGTTCCACATCATGATCACCACCGGCCGACGAACAGCAGAGTTACTCTGCGCTGATGGCGTCGATGCCCACTGGATGCCGAAGGGATACAGCGCCGCCAACTTCTACGATCTGGGCCTCCGACGGGCAGGTGTCTGCACCTTCGGCACGATGTGGCCGTCACGTCGGGCGATGATCGCCCGGCTGAGACGACGCGGGATCGACCTCGCTGACGTTTCCGGTCCATTCAGCAGCTTGAACGCTCGCCTCAACGCACATTCCGCAGCCGTCGTCTGCAACATGCCGGGCACGGTGCCGTTCGGCCGGGCAGGACGCGCCGCTCAGCGCCTCATCCCGCCGATGGTGAATGTTCGACCAGCGGTGGAACCGATGATCAAGACATTCGAGGTAGCTGCGGCCGGGTGCGCCCCGGTGGTCGATCACCTCGATGAGTTGGAAGACCTTGGATTCGTCGACGGGGAGACCTGTCTCACCTATCGCACCTTTGACGAAGCTGCCGACAAGCTGCTCGCCGCCGACGAGCAGCAGCTGTTGGAAATGGGCCGAGCGGCAGCGGAACTCGCTCGGTCTCGACACACGTGGTCGCACCGCGCCGACTTGGTCTTGCGGATTCTGAACGATGTTCAGTCGTCGCTAGGCGGGAGCTGACCGAGCAGGGACGCGAGCTGTAGCACTCTGTTGCTTTGATCGGTGCTCCAGCGAGTGATCGCATCTGACTGAGACGATCCGGTCGCGTCCGGTCCCCGCGCCAGCCGATCCGCCTCGAGCAGGAGCGACGGGGGCGCGGATTCCATGGCCTCGCGCACAGCGGCTTGTCGAGTCTCGAAGCTCTGCCACGGCCCCTGAGCAACGGTATTACCCCTCCATCGCTCGACTTGCGCCATGAGTCGGAAGACGACCTTCATCACGTTGGTAGCAACGAGATTGCTTCGGGGCCCGAGACGGGGGATCTCGCCGCCTGTCCGCGGTATCCAACCGGCGACCCCCAGCGATGAAGAGAACGCCCGGTGGAACAGTCGCCGGTTGACCTTCTGCTCGACCGGGACCGCAGCCGCAAGAGTCACCATGTTCGCGAACATGAACGGAGAAGCCGACGGGCGCGATCTCCAGTTCGATGCGAAGAACCCGTACTCCAGATGGTCGGAAATCGGCCAGAGTGACATCCAGGCAGTCGCCTCAGCCGGTTTGCGGAACTCCAGCAACTGAGACCGTTTGAGTTCACGCCGAGCGAGCACGCGTCTCCCTGTTTCGTCCTGCTTCCAATCTTCTGGGCCGAGATCCGTCGGGGAGACGTTCGGCTTTTCGAGGCTGACCTGCACCCTGCCAATCTTCATGCTGCTGGTCTTGAAGGCGTGGGCTTTGAAGATGCTGTCGGCTGACCAGCCATCGAGGAAGAGATCGGCTTCGCTGGGCTCGATCAGACCGATCGAGTGCGCGTGCGTCAGATCAATTCCGCCACCTACTAATGAAACCGTCGGCGAAATTGCTTGGGTGTAATGGTCTGAAGATCTCACGCGGGCCGTCAAGTCGATTTTGATCAGACGGGCTGCAGCCCGAGCCAACCGCCACTCCCGGTTCGGAGCGTCGATGAAGATGACGCCACGGAGATCGTTTGAGGTGGGACGGAGTTCCCGACACGACTTCGCCAAGATCCGAGAGTCTTCGCCGCCGGACATCAGGATCGCAAGTTCGTGATACTGCGAGCTCAGAGCGTCCAGGTTTGCTCGCATCGTTGCGTTGAGGTTCCGCGCGGTCCGATCCAAGTCAGCACTTCCATCACCGCCGTCGGGTACCCAGTAGCGGGTCTCAAGTCGTGAGAACGACTCCGTCTCCGACCCGAGCTCGAGGATGGTGCCAGCACCGACACGCGTCACGTCGCTGAAAATCGTGTGCGGGGCAGTGATCAGACCGGCATGGACGAACTCGAAAGCGGAAACAGGGTCGATGTCGGTACGGCTTGCGAGCACAGCCACATCGGTCAAGTTGGTACCCACCACCCTCGAGCCGTCGTTGTTGGCACATGTTGCTACGTACACTGGCACAGATCCCACCTGGTCGGTCAGGATCGATAGGGAACCGTTCGCGCCAGAGATCGCAGCGAAGTGGCCGACGAGAAGGTAAGGGTCGGCCTGAAACTCGACGGCGAGCGCCTTGTCCTTACTAGCGATCACTCCAATCGGGTCGGCGGTGGTCGTCACGCCGAAGAACGCCGTGATTGTGTCGCCGTCCACGTGAGTTGCGATACGTCGATCGTTCGACCTGACCCACAGCGCCGCACAGGGATTGCTGGTTTCTAGCCTTCGGTATCCGTTGTTGGACGGTCGCGTGAGTAGATCCGCGTCGCCCCCCACGATGGCCAGTAGGTCTGGCTGCACGTTCATTTCGTTGGTCACCGGTCCGTTCCCTGCTGGAGTCTGATGTAGCCTACGATGCTTGCTCGGGTACCCACTCGATCGATCAGTCGTTAGCGAGCGATTTCGTGCCTGGGGCGTTGGATCCACGAAACTGGATGAGGTAGTGAATGTCCAGGCGCCCACCCTATGGTTGCATACTTCTACACCTTCTAGAGCAAGGGAAACCGTTCTGTGGATGCATCCAGCTACCGGCATCTGGTCATGTCCGATCTTTACCGGATCGATGGTGATGTATCGGTCAGGACGTTTGTGAGGCAATTGTTGCGTGGCATGTCTTTCAAGTTCATCTTCTGGATGCGGACTGCGTCCTTTCTGATGACAGCCAGTCGGGGTTGGAGGTTGCTGTATCCGGTGGCCCGGATGATGTACCGGCGTTACACCTTCAAGTTGGGCATCTCGATCCCGTACCAAACCAAGATCGGGTCGGGCTTCTACATCGGGCACTTCGGAGGCATCGTGGTGAGCTCGGGAGCAAGTATCGGCACGAACTGCAATCTTTCACAGGGTGTCACGATCGGCCAGATTAACCGTGGCCCCAACAAGGGGACACCGCACATTGGCGACCACGTCTATGTAGGTCCGGGGGCGAAGATTCTCGGACGCATCACCGTGGGCAGCAACGTTGCGATCGGGGCGAACGCCGTCGTCATCAAGGACGTGCCAGACGGTGCTGTGGTCGTCGGGGTGCCTGCGCGCGTGATTTCCCACGAAGGCTCAGCCGACTACATCAATAGAATCGACTACCCGACAACACTATGACTCCGACCGATCTAGACGTCACGGTGATCGTGCCCGCCTACAACGCAGCGACCACGATCACCGAACAACTCGAGGCACTGCGAAGCCAGCAGACCTCGCTCAGCTTCGAGGTGATCGTGGCGGACAATGGGTCCACGGACCTCACGGCCGAAATCGTTGCGGGGCACATGTCTGATTGGCCTGGTCTTCGGCTGATTGATGCATCGACGCGGCGTGGGTCGGCGCATGCTCGCAATGAGGGCGCCAAGGCTGCGCTGGGGGCAGCGCTTGCGTTCTGCGATGCCGACGATGTCGTCGAGCCTCAGTGGCTGCGACACCTCGTGGAGCCGCTGACCGCAACGCGCATCGTCTTCGGTTCGCTTCGTGTCAACGCCATCAACGATTCCGACGTTGCTCGTTGGCGCGGAGCTCCGCATGCTTCCACCATCACGAGCGAAGATTCGACGCGTTCGTTCGCTCCGAGCGGCAACATGGCCATCTTTCGTCCGACGTACTTGGAGCTCGGAGGAATGGACGAGGACTATCCGAAGTCCCACGACGTCGAGTTCTCGTTTCGGGCCCGTGCGGCCGGGATTGAGCTGCACCCGGCGCCGGATGCCGTTGTGCACTACCGCTATCGGTCAACACTGCGTGGAGCTTTCCACCAGGCGTTCCGAGGAGGTCGCGCATCGGCGCAGATGTACTCGCAGTATCGAGATGCGACTGCCCCCAGGGGTGTAGCCACCGTTGGCCGCTCGTATTGGTGGCTGGTGACGCGTGCTCCTCAGCTGTCGCGGCGTGATCGTCGCGGACTCTGGGTCTCCGCACTCGGTGGAGCGTGTGGGCGGGTTGCCGGTTCGGTCAAGTACCGGCTTTGGTATCTGTGACCTCGTCAGCCATCTGGCGACGCGGTAGCAGTTCGCGAGTCCAGCGAATGTAGTTGCGCCAATCGAGGGGTTGCAGCCGTATCGCGTCCACCAGCAGGCGTCTCGCCTCACGGGGTTGTCCCATCTTCGATGCAGCAACGCCGGCGATCGCCGCATAGGTAGCATGCAGGCGAGGGCTGCGCTTCAGGTGGACCGCGTCCTCACGGAGGATTGTGATCGCAGAGTGATAGCGGACCTCTGCGTCGTACGAACGATCGCCACGATGTATGGTGATGAGCGGTTCGTCGGTCCGACGGCATTGGAAGGGCTCATCGAGCATCCTGCCGCCCAGTCGCAGGGCAAGGTCGGTGTGTTCGCTGTATCGAAGCCCGGCCCGGAATCGGCCGACTTCATCGAAGAGAGACCTGGAAAGGCCAAACGCTCCCGACAGGAATTTGGCTTCGATGTAGCCAAATTCCAGGCCGTGTTTCGGTGCGGTGAGAAATTTTTCGCCGGGTTCGTCGCCGACGATCCGAACGCCGCAGGACGCGAAATCAAGGTTGTCCAGTGCGGCCTGTTGGTAAAAGTCGATCCACCCCGGGGCCGCCTCGTCGTCGCTGTCGAGGAACACCAGAAACGGTGCCGAGCTTCCGTCAGCGCCGACGTTCCGGGCCGAGCACACGCCGGCGTTTTCCTGCACGAGCACCCGTAGCCGCGGGTCGGTGAGCGACGCGAGCAGGGTGGCCGTGTCGTCAGTGGAGCCGTCATCAACCACGATGAGTTCAACGTCAGCGGCACTTTGGCTCAGCACGCTGGCCACAGCACGTCCAAGAACGTCGGCCCTGTTGTAGCTAGGAATGATCACTGAAAGGGATGGCTGCAAAACGGTCTCACACAACTTGTCTGGCTTTCGGGTCTGCGGTCGCAGAAGCTGAACGATACTTCCCCGCTCGTCCGGCTCGTGGCACGTAGTCTGATCGATGATGGATCGCCCGCATCACCCACGAATGATAAGCCGAACCACACGACTGCATGATGACTTTATCTGACGACCCAACGATCATCGCCGTCGTTTGGACCTACAACCGCTTCGAGCTCGCCTGCCGATGCATCGAGGCCGTCCTCGATCAGAGTCGACCCGCAGACCGGGTGATCGTGGTCGACAGCGCCAGCCCAGATGGCAGCGGAAGCCGGCTGCGCGACACCTTTACTGAGGTTGAGGTGATCGAATTGCCCGACAACGGTGGCCCTGGTGCGGCAATCTCTGCAGCGTTCGCAACAGTCGGCGACCAGTTGCCGGACTACTTCTGGCTCGTCGAGGACGACTCGTTCCCGCAAGAGAACTGCCTCGAAATGGCGGTCGAGCAGGCTGCCCAGATCGATCAACTGGGCATCTTGGGACCGGTCGGCTGCATGATCAAGCGAGGTCAGTGGAGGGCAACGGGTGAACTCCCACCCGGTGAGAGCCGAGCAGTTGATTTCGTGGTCTTGGACGGGTCACTCGTGAGTGGTGAAGCGGTGCGAGAGTCCGGCTATCCCAAGACGGACTACTTCTTGATGATGGTGGACGTCGAGTATCCCCTCCGAATGGCCAGAGGCGGGTTCGCGATGGTTCAAGTCGGCCTTCCATATCGTCAGTTGCGATTGGGTGCAGCTGCCGAGGGCCACTCGTGGCGCAATTACTATCAGACTCGAAACCATCTACGAATGGCGATTGAGTTTCGATCTGCAACCTTGCTGGGCGGATTTGTGCTCCGCTCGTTGAAGCATCTGGGCTATGCGGTTGGGCATAAGGATTGGGTCTCGGTCAGGTATCGGACCCGCGGCGTTGTGGACGCGTTGCGTGGACGCATGGGTCGCATCGTTGAGCCCCCGGCACCACCGACGGCTTGAAGAGTTACGCCGCGTCAGCCAGGAAAATCTTCGGGGTCGTAGGTGCGCCCCATCCTGCCGCTCCAGCCATCGAAGACCGCTCGCGAACTCCACTTGAGGTGGGTGAGGGCAAGCCGGGGGCTGAATGGCACATTGGCCAGCGGCTTCAGAAGCCCTCTGACCGTCCCAACTTTCACAGCTGTCCATGGATGCCCGTATTCGATCAGGATGTGAATCTGGTTTCTCAAGCTGTAATAGCGTCGCCAGCTGAACGGGCGGAGCGTTCGACGGGCGCCAGCTGTGTGCTCCCAGCGGCGGCCGAGCCGCCGCCAGAGCACCGGGTCGGCCAAGAGACGGTATCCCGCTCGGCGGAGCCGGAGCCCATACTCGACTTCGGAAGAGCCATAGAAGAGCTTTCGGTCGAAGACCCCGACATCGCGCACAGCTGCAACGCTAAATGCTGGATAGAGGTTGGTGGGCACATAGTCCACATCGACCGGGCCTGCGTCGATCTCGCTGTCGTCGATCCGAATCAGGCGTCCGCGCCGCCAGTCGTAGCGAGAGCCCACGGCACCGACGGCTGCAACCAGCGGATCGATCCGGTGTTGCTCGACAGCGAATTCGAGCAACCTCCCAAATATGTCCCGATCGTCGAGTTCATTGTCATCATCGATTCGAGTGATCCAGTCGTCGACTTCAGCATCGAGAAGGATGAGCTCCATCGCGACTGCCGTTCCTCCTGCAGGTCCAAGGTTGTCACCCGGCTGGATGAGTCGCACGGGCAGTCCCTGGGCTTGCGCACGGTCCACGATGCTAACGATCAGGTCTGATCCCTCGTTGTCCACGACGATGACTTCGTCCGGTGGTCGCTCCTGCGTCAGAGCGAAGTCCAATGCCTTCTGGAATGCGACGGGCCTTCGGTAGGTGACAATGATGCAGTACAGCCGGATTGGATCAGTGTTGCTGCCTTCCATCAACTGAGCACGAACATCGTTTCGTCCTCAACCAACCTGCAAGTGAGGGATCGCTCCTTCGCAAATCTGGTGACGGCCGTTTCGACACCGTCCCATTGCCAGTCATCACCGAACAGCACGCCTCCTTCTCGCAGGATCGGATAGTAGGCAACCAGATCCGCGAAGACATCGTGTTCACCGTGGCCTGCGTCAATGTAAATCATGTCTGCAACAACACCTCTCCCGCGGAGCCACTCGCCAGCGACGTGGGACGTGGCAGGAAATGGGATGATCACGTCCTCGAGGCCGGCGTTGATGACGTTGACCATGAACTGCTCGTAGAGCCGCGGATAGCCATGCTGTAGACGTAGCGAGTCGTAGTAGCCACGCCGATCGGGATCATCTTTCGCGTGCCAATGTTCGATGCTACCGAGCCATGTATCCACACAAAGGACATGTCCACCGAGGCCGAGATCCTTTATCCGCGTCCCCATTGAGATGGCCGAGCCGCCCTTCCACGTTCCGACCTCGATCACCAGGGACGGGCGAACCTGCTCCACCAGGTCAGCAAAAATCGCCTTGCGTCCGCCCCATGTTTGCCCATCAGTTCCAAGCGGCTTGTAGAACCCCTTGTAGGGATTGTCGTCGAACAACTCGGACATCAAGCCGGACGGGACAGAAGGTCGGCTGCGGGCCTGACTCATGAGTGAGGCCGTTCGCCTCGGAAGCGAACTGATTGCGCCCGCGGTGCGACCGATCTCCCTCAGCACCCTGTGCTCTGAGGATCTCCAACTCCGCACGGTCTGCTTGGCTCCGGTCATCGGCATACTCTACCAATCAGAGTCATAGCGCCCGGTTCTCGACCGCATGAAGAGGGTGCCTCAGTCGATGAGCGGCGAGCGTGCTCCCGGTCGCGTAGCGAATCGAAGAGATTTTCACCGGCGTGAAGACTCGGAGCATCAGTTTGTGATGGCGACGATGAGACCATCTGGCGTCGCTCGATGAGGGCATCCCCAGCGCAACCTTCAACGCATCGCCTCGCCCGTCAAGAACGATGATGTAGGACAGGTTCCTCCTAGCGGGCCGGTGAATTGTCCAGTTCAACTTCGCTGGGTAGATAGCGGGCCTCCGAGGCTGGAGGCCCGACTGCTCATGGGTCTGTATTCGTTGACGTTCCTAGAGCAACAACACTCGGTACTTGAAGGATCCGAGCACTCGGCCGATGCGGCGCCCGGCGTGTGTCATCCAGTTTTCCCGGCGATCTCTAGACAGTGTGGTCGGAGCGCGGGTGATGATCCACCACCAGTCGCGGAACGCATCGATCGTGTTGTCTTTGATGTCGACTCGTCCACGACCATGGCGCTTGTACAGCTGCGGATGTGATTGCCCGTACCGGCGAGCTTGACGGAAGGTGCTACGCCCGCCAGACCTGAGGCGATAGTGGTAGATCGCATCGGTGGCCAACACAGGCGCAAGGCCTGTCTGTTCGAACACGCGCATGGAAAAGTCGAAGTCCTCGCCGGTTGTGCCGAAGCTCTCGTCGTTCCCACCCAAGCTTGTCCACAGATCCTGCTCAATAGCTATTGCTCCATTCGTGACGGGGATGCCGAATAGCTCTGCGATCTGTTCGGACTGAAATCTTGCTCGGCCGACCATTCGATTCGCGCTGTTCAACTTTTCGTACTCCATCGAACTCGCAACGTAAGGGCTCGTTTGAAGTGCCTTCAAGAGTCCTTCCACCCAGTTCGGGCCAACGAGATCATCGTCGTCGCAGAAGGCGACAGTCGGAGCGTGCGCACAGCTCACCCCAACATTTCGCGCGTAGCTGAGATTGTGTCGATCGGGTGCCGATTCGATTCGCACGCGATTGTCCTTTGCGGCAAACGCACTCACGCGATCGACGGTGTCGTCGGTCGAGCCGTTGTCGACCACTAGAACTTCGAACGGGTGCACCGTGTTTTGCGCGAGCAAGGCCTCCAGTTGGTCTCCGATCGTCCCGCCTCCATTGAGCGTGCAGAGAATCACCGAGAGTTGTGGCTCGGAGTCGCGCTCGCAAGTGTCATTCGGTGTAGACAAATCATCAATCATTTCGTCAGTGCCCTTCGGACGCGTCCTCGAAGTCGGGTCCATGCCCAACTTGCTTGACCCAATACTTCCTCCTTGATTGACCGCTGTGGCGCAGCCTCCAACATTGGTGCCGCAAAGCGAGCCAACACTCGCTTGCTGGCCGGTCGAGGATGACCACCGAAGCCGCTCATCCAATTCTGATCGTGAATGACCTGGATCCATTTGCCCTCGGTCCTAACGGTGTGAATCGGCGCCGACTCAGCCGCTTTCGTGTGTAGCCCGCCCATCACCGTTGCGGGCAAACTGCCCTCCTTAATTGGTTCCACAAGGTTGATGAACATGTTCGAAGGATGGCGATACGAATAGAGCGAGCCCTTGCCGAGGTCAAAGAGATACCCGTCATCCCAGTTCAGGAAGCAGTGCGGCCGGCCGGCCGCCTCGGTTCGCACGAGCTCAAGGTAGTCACGTGAAATTACATCGTCGGTGTCGATGCGCGAAGTCAGAAGGTGTCGTGCGCTCGGGTCTAAATGCTCGGCGATGGCGTCAGCTGGGAATTCCTCAGACCACTCACCGACGAAGTGAACAAAGGTCCGCTCGTCCGCTGCATATGACTCCATCCGTTCTCGGTATCGGTCCGGAGTCTCGTTGCTCGCGAACAGGATCCAGATGAAGTCCTGGGTCGTTTGGCTTCGGACCGCGGGAAGCGCAAGGCCTTCGAACAATGCGAGTTGACGGTCGAGCCATGCAGGGGTGATAGCGCGGCTATCTGAATGCCCAAAACCACTTGAGACATTGATTCTTGTCAGCAGAACGTGCTGGATGCCGTCGCGATCAGGCATTGGGAAAGACTCCGCCAGCGAGGACTGCGGTGTCACGAGGCGAGGTTTCGCGGACTTGGTGGTTTCGATTCTCCGAATCGGCTACGGCCGACTCGTTGTCCCAACTCGACCGGTTCTGCACGTAAATGATCAACTTTTTACCTCGCCTCGAAAGAATCAAAATGCTACAGGGTCGAGGCGTTCAACAAATGCGATCCGTCGCTACAAGGCGCTCGGCAACATCTCGTTCTCGGAGTCCGAACCCACCACGGTCGAGCCCCACGCGGCGCCTGATTATTGGCTTGCCAAGGCCACGCTTGGGGGGCCAGGCAGCCTGAGCGCCGCTCAAGACCCCGGTTCGATTCGATCGGGCGATCATGTATCCGAGAGACATACCGGCCTCAAGCCCACCAGCGGGCCAGCCCAAAAGCGCAGTGCAAGCGAATGAAACACACTGGCGCTGCTCGCGAGTCGGAGGCGAAAGCAGGATCCCTGAGAGCTCCGGACCCTACACTCCCGACATGCTTCGAAGGCTTGCTCGCTCTTACCACGCTCAGCGCTGTTCGCTAGCGATAATCACTGGGCTGAGCCTCTTGTCTGCGTTCACGGAGGCGGCTGCATTGATTGCCATCGCACCACTGATCCAGTCGGCGGCCGAAGGCCTCACGGAATATGCAGGCGGCTTTGGCCCGATCGAAGCAACCCTCTCGTTGGGAGAACTTGCGGCGGTGGCTGCCACGATGCTCGTCGTTGCGATGTTTGTCCAGCTCATATCGTCGTACGTCGTCGCTCGGGTGATCTCTGGGCGACAACTGGCGGCACGGCTGAAAGTACTTGATGCGTTCCAAGGCGCTGAGTGGGGTGTGCAAGCAGAGGAACGTGAGGGTTGGCTGATAACCATTCTCGGTGAGAACGTAAATCGATCCGCACAAGGATTGCGCGACATCGCTGGTTGGCTGAAGGCTGCGACTGGCCTCGCAGTGTTCGCTGGAGGGGCTCTCATCGTTAACGCGATGGCCGTACTTGTCATCGTCGTCGTGATGGGTCTACTTGCTCTATGCCTGCGTCCCGTGAACGCCTTGGCGAAGCGTTTGTCGTCTGAGCAGGTGCGATACAACGTTGCCTCGAACGAAGAACTCTCGACGCTGACCTCGACAGCAAGAGAATTACAAGTCTTTGGCGCAGCAAATGAGGCAGGAAAACCATTCCGTCGGATTGCCGAGGAGCAGCGAAGGATCCGGCAGCGTACTGATGTGGTTGTATCGCTCACTGGACCAGTCTTCAGAACAGTGGGACTGCTTCTCATCGTTGGGTTGATCGCGATCACCGCCAACCGGGGCAATGTCGAGGTTGCAACAGTTGGGCTGGTCGCAGTCCTCTTGTATCGCAGCTTCTCATACGGTGAATCGCTGGTCAGCTTGCAGCAGAAGCTCGTTCAATTAGTTCCTGCGCTCGACCAACTTGAGACCGCCGTCACCAAACTCGACAGGAGTCGGCTTGCGGATGGATCTGAAAGCATCGAAGGCTTTCACCAAGTCGAATTGAGCCAAGTGACGTTTTGCTACCCCGGGGCTCAGATTCCAGCCCTACAGGACTTCTCGTTGCGAATCCAGTTGGGCGAAATCGTCGGCGTTGTTGGTCCGTCTGGTTCCGGAAAGTCCACCCTCGCGGAACTCCTCTTGGGCCTTCGTAAGCCTGGGTGCGGGACGATTTCTGTGGATGGCGTCGACCTCTCCGCTCTCTCCGACCGAAGCCGATCAGAGCAGATATCGCTCGTTTCTCAAACAGTCCCACTTGTGCCTGGTTCGTTGCGTGACAATGTGAGGTTCTTCCGCGACATCGACGATCAGTCAGTCGATCAAGCACTCGAGGCATCTGGCTTGTCCGCCGTTGTGAGGGAACTCCCGCTCGGGGCAGATACTCAGATTGGTCCGGGAGCGCGTGCTGTGTCAGGGGGGCAGGCCCAGCGGATCGGCATCGCTCGCGCTCTCGCTGGTCGGCCCGGATTGCTTGTTCTCGATGAGCCGACCAGTGCGCTCGACGCAACCGCAGAGGAGATCGTGACGGACCTGATCGGGAGCTTGCGAGGCTCGATCGCCGTCGTTGTCATCGCCCACCGACTCACGACATTGCGGCACTGCGATCGCATCGTGGTCATCGAGGGTGGGATCAAGTCTGGCGAGGGGACCTTCGCTTCCCTTGGCAAGACGAATGAATTCTTGCGTCACGCGTTGGCGACGGGTACCGACGATCTCGCATAATGAAATGTTCCGCGGCGCCCTCGCCCCGGTCGTGATTCCAGCGCGCAACGCTGAAGCCCGCTGATGCCGCTGGAGGCGCCCGCACGTTCTGGGATGCGAGTTGACTGACGTGCGGCTAACGAACGCGATCTGGAATTCCATTCCGATCGACTCGGTTTCCTATGATGGGAAGAAACCGACTTCGCGAGCGTGATGCTATGACGTGTGGTCAGTTTATACGGTGCTTAACCAGCGGACACGATGCAATGGGTCAGGCTCAATGATCCTGGTAGTTGAGAGGACCGAAACGGAACAGACGCGAGTCCCCGTTTCGTCAATCTCAGCTGTCAGGAACAGCACAGTTTCTTCGATGTTGGCCGGGCGTTGCTGAGATGAACCCGCCGACCGCTGAAGACCCTGGACAGGCGAGCGCCACGTCTGACTCTGATCTCTTGTGTTTTGTTCAGAACGGTCGACAAGCGTCCGAACGAGCCAGTGCTCGAGTGCTGTTCAGGAAATCGCTAGCCCGATCTCTAGCGGCTGTGATGGGCGCCGCTGCAATCCTAATTTTGTCCCTATACGTGCTCGTGAGAGCGCTGTCCCTTCTTCTCGCCTCGGACCAAGGGCTGGACATTACCGGCGAAGGACTTTACCTGCAGGCAGCTGCCCCCCCCGAACCTCAATGCCTCTTGGGGTTTTGCGTTTGGATGGCACACCCTGCCGCGTTTCAGGCTCGTGGGATACGACATCGCAGCGTTCCGAACATCTGGCGCCGCGCTACTTGTTCTTGCAGGTGCGTGGCTTGGATGGGAGGCTAGTTCTGCGACTCGCCTCTGCTATCGGAAACTTACGGGCCCATCAGGACCGTTTGATGGCGCGCGTTATGGTGCACTGCTCGTTGGCGGTCTCGGGAGTCTGATGTACTGTGCTATCGTCCTCCGCACTCCAGGATATAACTGGCTGAATCTCCTCGGGATTCTGATATTTGCCGCAGCTTCGATTGCCATTCTCAGGCGTCTGTTGTTCAATCAGGGTTGGTATCCAACGTGGGCTACACTCGATTTGAGTGCAATGGGGTCCTTCGGGGTCTTCCTTACGATCCCTGCTAAACCAAGCACGGCGCCGTTCTTGTGGTTCTCCGCGTTTCAGGGTTGGATCGTGGTGAGTAGTGCCCAGTCGGGTTTGCCGGCGTAGAGCAGGCAGCGGACTCGGTGATGTCGGAAGTTGACCAGGCCGAATGCGACGCGCTTGATGCGCTTGGCGAGGTTGTTGACGCCTTCGGTCGGCCCGTTCGAGACGTGTGAGCGATGCCATGCGGTGATCTGGCTGGCCCACTTCTTGATGGTCCGTCCGAGGCGCTGAACCTCGATCGGCATCGACTTGTCGGCGAAGTCGCGGATGATCTCAGCGACCCACTGGTCGGCGAGTTCGGGGTCGGTGTGGGCGTATGTCTGGCGGACGACTTCCTTCGCGTTCCACGCGAACCACACCTCTTGTTTCGGGTCGCCAGAACGCAGCAGACCGACGAGTCGTTCGTGCTGATCAACGGTGAGTCGCTCGGCCGCGATCGAGAGACGCCGCCGCACTCGGTAGAGCGGATCGTCGCGGCGACCGCGATGCCCACAGGTCTCGTTCTGGACCCGTCGCCGGCACTCGTCGAGAGCGGTGCCCGCGAGCTTGACGACGTGGAGCGGGTCAGCGACCTGGACCGCCAACGGGAGCATCGTGTCGAACACGCTGCGGTAGCTGTTCGACAAATCCAAGGTCGCCCACTCGATCCGATCCCGCCACGCCTGCGGTCGCGCGGCAAGCCATCGGCACGGCTCCGGCGCAGTCCTGCCGGGCACGACATCGAGGAGCTGGCCTCGGCGCACGTCGACGATCTGCGTCGACCACGACTGTGTCCTGTACTTGCCGAGCTTCGCGAACAGGGTCTCGTCGAGACCGAGCGCGGTCACGTCACCGATCCGGTCGGGGTGGTCAACGAGCTGCTCGCCGATCACGACGACGGCGTCCATCACGGTGTGCCAGCCGCAGCCGAGCTCGCGCGCCACGTCCGACACAGCGCGTCCGTTACGACCGACATGCAACGTCGACCAACGAGCAGCCCGAGTCGTCAACGCGCACCGCGCCGAAGCGACCGCTGCGTTGTCGTCGCACCAGCAACGACCACAGTTCGTGCAGCGCCAGCGCTGCTTACGCCACACCAGCCGGGTCGGCCGGCCGAACGCCGGCAGGTCAACGAACTCGACCTCGCGGATCCCGTGACGATGCACCACACCGCCACACCCGCAAATGGGTCGCTCCCCGCGAGTTTCGATCACCACCCGCAGCCACCTCGGCCAGTCGCCGACTCCGATCACGTTGACGTCGGGCAACCCGACCAGCAGCACACACATTCGCGTAGCATCAGTTTCCAAGCAGGGGCTCCTCGCAACTCAACGACTTCGAACATCGCTGAGACTGCCAGAGCCCCTGTGGCGCGCCCGGGATCAACCCCGAACCATCACCCAACCCTCAGACGCGGAGAACCGCTTTCGCCCGTGATCGATCAACTGAATGAAGAGTGTGAGCGGTACGCCAATCACGCTCGTCGAGTCGGCGGGAGAGAAATTCAAGATGCTCACCGTCTCAGTTTCTGCGATGTCTCGTACAGGTACCCAGGCAGTGAAAAACAGGTTCTGGAATCGGTGACATTTGAGGTGAAGCGTGGCGAGGTGGTTGGGATCGTTGGCCCTTCAGGCGCTGGGAAGTCAACGATTGCAGACTTGCTTGTCGGGCTGCGCACACCGACCTCGGGAAGGGTCCAGGTAGATGACCTTAACCTCGCGGAAATTTCCTCGTCGTCGAAGGCTCGTATGATCGCACTTGTCTCCCAATCAGTTCCGATCTTGCCTGGGACCGTCGCTGAGAATGTCAAGTTCTTCCGCCATGTCAACGATGAGGCAGTTGTCGCGGCACTTGCTCAGGTAGGCCTTGCATCCCTTGTGGATGAAATGCCACACGGGATCGAGACCGTCATCGGCACAGGTGCTCGGGCCGTGTCGGGCGGGCAAGCGCAGCGGATAGGGATTGCTCGGGTGCTTGCCAGAGGCACAGAGTTGATCGTGCTCGACGAGCCAACCAGTGCTCTTGACCCAGAGTCGGAGGAGACGATCGCTGGCTTGGTCGGAGCCCTCAAGAACCGGGCCGGAATCATCATTATTGCTCACCGACTGTCGACCCTTCGGACCTGCGACCGCGTCTTGGTACTCGAGGGAGGCGGAATAACCGGGGACGGCAGCCTCTCCAGTCCTCGAAAGTCGAATTCGTATGTCCGCAGGGCCTTTGAACTGGGTTCACTTGACTGGTCTTCGCCGACTACAAGCAGCGGATCAAATCTGGAGCACGAGGATCGCTAATCCCCCCTTGCAACCGGATGTCCAGGCGCCACTCAGCGCGAGATGTAGCGCCGACCAACAACCTCCGAGGGCTCCACGTCTCGACCGCCCGCGGGCGAAGCGACGCTGTACGTCACAACGGACTCGCCATGCCCCGAAACCATACCGGTCGGTGTACGGTCAAGGTGATGTATCGAGTCGTTGACGGGCACGGTCTTACGCCTGATCGATCGGGGGCGTCAGCAGTCGCCCGCCTGCCGACGTTCGATCGGCGCACTTGCGTCACGGTGGCCGGGCTCGCGAGCGCGTCGGACATCGAGAGTTGGTCAAAAGGGCCACTTGGACGACACACTCATACGGTGCCGGACGCGCCCGGGCCAACTTGCCGACGGCGGCACGAAGAGTGGGTTGATGATGTCGGCACAGGACGAAAGAGTTGGCAGCGCCAGGTCCGATCACTGGGGTGGCAACGGTGAGGGTTCTGCAGGTGATCACGGACCGCGACCGGCGAGGAGCACAAGTGTTCGCGCTCGATTTGCAGAAAGGTCTCCGAGACCTTGGCATCACTGTGGAGACCGTCGCCCTCGCTCCGGGCCGACATGGCGACCTCTTGGCGCTGGAGACGCTTGGAGCTTCACGGCATTCATGGCGAACCCTGCGAGCGCTTCGAAGGCGCTCCCGGCAGTACGACATCGTGATCGCGCACGGCTCGTCTACGCTCCTCGCGTGCGCCCTCGGCCTCGCGTTTACCGGTGTCCCGTTCGTCTATCGCCAGATCAGTGATCCGCTGTTCTGGGCGGGAACGTGGACGCGACGAATCCGCGTGGCTGCGATGATCCGCCGAGCCGCCGGGATCGTCGCGCTCTCCGGGGGGTCATCGGGGGTGCTGATGAGCCATTACCGACTTGGACCCGACCGGATCACCGTGATCCCCAACGCGGTGCCGACCGGTAACTTTCACGTGGCACTCGCACTGGAAGGCCAACAAGCGCGCGAGCGATTTGACTTGTCGCTTGAGGGCCCAGTGATTGCGTATGTTGGAGCTCTCGCCGAAGAAAAGGGAGTCGACCTGGTCGTGCGTTGCGCGGCCTTGATCGGTAACGCTCATACCCTCATCGTGGGAGACGGTCCTGAACGGGCTCGGCTTGAACTTCTCGCAGCAGAGGTCGCCCCCGGACGCGTGTGCTTCACCGGTTCAGTCGACGAATCACTCGACGCGTTTATGGCTGCTGATCTGGTGGTCCTCCCAAGCAAAGGCGGCGACTCCATGCCAGCGGTCTTGATCGAAGCCGGCCTGTGCGGACTCGCCACAGTGGTGACGCCTGTCGGAGCGATCACCGACGTCGTCGTGCAAGGGGAAACCGGGACGGTCGTGCCCATCGATGACCTGAACGGCTTTGCTTCCGCAGTCCGTGAATTGCTCGCTGACGTCGATCGGAGAACCAAATTCGGTGCAGCTGCAGCCGAACGTTGTATGGAGCACTTCACGATTGAGGCGACGGCCCCGACATGGGCAGCCCTGCTGACAGCAATCGTACGGCGAAAGCGCGACGCGCTGGCCCAGGTCTGAGGCGCAGTCGAAATCAGGAGTACGTTCTTAAGATGGGCACCATTACTGAAAAGGGCACCGTCTTGGTGCTTGATGGGACCGGGTACGTTGCTGGCCATCACGGCCCACTCCTCCATAACGTCTTGGCGTTTCTCGATGATCATGACGTTCCGACGGCTGTCTGCGGGCCTGGACCCGTCGATCCCAATGTTTGGGGTGACCGGCCGTGGCGACGGGCCGAGCGCGCCCCGGTTCGGTCGCTAGGCAAGGGGCGACGCCTCTATCGGGAAGCGATGGCGTGGGGACGAGAAAACCATGCATCGAAGTTCATCGATCTCAATCTCGATCGGAGCCTGCTTCGCTATAGCAACCGTGCCGTTCGGCGGTACTCGGCCGGAGTCGCAGTGCTTCACGGGGTGACCGGATTCTCCAGCACAACTAAAGGCGGAATTTCGACACATCTCCGTCGAACAATTGAGCGGCGCTCACTTCGCCGCATCGCAGGATCACCCAATATCGAAGTTGTGGTTCATACCGAGGCTGCACGGCGAGAACTCGCCATATTTGGTGTGCAGGCACATTTGATCGGTGTGCCGATCCGGTCGCTACCACCCCTGTCAGAGAACCCAGAGACCGACGAACCATTCCTGCTTTACGTCGGCGACGGGAGATCCGAGAAGGGTCTTCCAGTCCTGATTGAGGCGCTGAAGAAGTCGGAGAGGCCACTTCGGCTCTGCGTTGCGGGATCACTGGACGACCGGAAGAGGTCTGCTCTTGCCTCCGCTGGTGACCTTCAGGTGGAGAATCTCGGTCGCGTCTCCGATGAACAGTTAGCGGCACTCTTCGCGACAGCGACGGCAACGGTGCTGCCTTATCAGCCACGATTTCGAGATCGAGCGGCTGCGTCCACCTTGGTGCTCGAAGCCGTCCAGGCTGGGTGCCCCGTCGTGCTTCCAGAATGGATGGTCGAGCAGATCCCTGATGGATTCCAGGGCTACCTGAGTGCAAGGGATTCGTCAGCCGAGGCATTCTCCAAAGTGATTGACGAGTTGCCAGCGACGGCGGCCGCTCTTAAAGCGGAGTCGACCCGGCTTGGCTCGCGGGTGGTTACGGCGGAGCATTCGTTTGAAACAGCTGTGCTGCAGATCGTTGCGCTACTCGATCGACACTTAGCTGGGAGCGGATAGCGCCGTTTTCGAGGGTGCAGGGTGTGTGTACAATCGCGTTGCAGGGTAACCGGATCAGTCTTGTACGAAGTTGAAAGTGATGCTGGGAAGGGCCCAAATTGATCACATTACGTGAGTATGGTCCTCGTGCGGAGACTGATCCGTCACGGAAAAACAGGAGTTATTGCCGATGTCAATCAATATAGTTACATCCGCTGACAGTAATTTTGTGCGACCTGTTGCAGTCATGCTTCAGAGCGTGACTGACTTCCACCGCGGTGTTGCGCTCAATGTTGCGATCATAACAGACTCAATCCTGCCCGAAGATCGTGCAAGTCTCGCCGAGATATGCGAAATCACTTGGATCAGTCCTCCACCAGATATCGGAATCGGAGTCGAACTGCCGATTTATCTGTCTGTGGCCTCACTCTGGCGTCTCTCGATCGCTGATCTGCTGCCAGCTGCAATGGACCGAGTGATATATCTGGATGCGGACACTCTCGTGAGAGGATCTCTGCAGAGCCTTTGGGATATCGAACTCGCTTCAAACACGATCGCGGCTGTGCGCGACCCAGTGGCACCGTGGTTCGGCTCACCGGCGGGCCCGCCCTGGGAACGGTTGGACCTGTCACCCGATGAACCGTACTTCAACTCGGGCGTTATGTTAATTGACCTCGTCGCGTGGCGTAGGGATTGTGTTGGACGCCTAGCGCTCAAAGTTTTGCGCGAGGTTCGGCTGCCGTGGGCTGACCAGTGCGCGCTTAATTCTGTGCTTGTGGGCAAGTGGACTCAGGTATCTCCGCGCTGGAATCTACAGGCTGGCCACGTGAGCCCCACTGCGTCGACAGCAACCGTAGAGGCGCGTTCCGAAATGGAGTCTTCTTTCCGGAATCCATCAATCGTTCACTTCAACAGCGGGCGGCTTGGTAGGCCCTGGGCCAGCGTTTGCAGCCATCCATTTGCGGCTGAGTGGTACGCGAAATTGAGTAAGACTGAATGGAGTCGCTGGAAGCCACCTCGACGATCTATCAAGAATAGAGTCGCAAGTTTCTATGGAACGTGGCGAAGAAAGTTCCTCACAATTGGGACAAATACTAAGTAGAAGGTAACGACAGAATGAGAATGAACTTGTGACCGTGCAACATCGTCTCAACCAAATTTTGTTAAATGTTTGCAGGCGGCGCCTGCAAACGCCGCGAGCCGAAGTTCAGATCGCGCCAACAGGTTCCGGGGAGCAGAGTTTGGCCGAAACGAGATTTTTGAGCGAGCTTGGTCGCGAATCTGATCCTTCTCGACCGATTGTTAAAATCGGTACATTATTTGGCTACCCAACCAAACTTATCTGTCTCGCAGAGCCTATTGGGCAGGTTTTCTTGACGGTGGTCAACTATAGCTGGAATCCAGCAGAACTATCGAGTGAAGATCACCTTCAGCTTACTTCAACCGTTTTGGCTCCACTCGTTGAGCATGAGAACGTTGTTCAGATCCGCGAAAATAAAGATGAATCTTACTCGAAGTACAGTTTCCAACCACCTGCACTCGTTTTCTTGGACGCTGTTCATTCCTATTCAGCCACACTGGCTGATCTGGAGTGGGCCAGTTCGGTAGGCGCATTGATTATATCCGGTGATGAGTTTTCTCCCGATGTCTTCCCCGGAGTAGTGAAAGCCGTCGCCGAGCTCGGAGGCACGGCACGAGTGGTTGACAAGCTCTTCCGCCTCAGCGGCGCCACGCCCGTCAAGTCAAGATGGTCTCGATGCGGATCCGATCCAGGATGAAGCGCTTTCTGTTCGGCATCTGGCCTCGGCGAAAGGACACGCGATCAGGGCAAACGTTGAAACTACCGGCGGTGGAGGCAACAGAAGCCGATTACTTAATATTCGGCCGTGTGCGTCCGTTCACAATGACTAGCCAAGAACGGCAGTGGGCGCTCCTGTCTGCCATTCGTTATTTAGTTGAGAACAACATTCCTGGTGACATCGTGGAATGTGGTGTTTGGCGAGGTGGGAGCACCATGCTTGCGGCACTGAAGCTGATTGAGCTCGGAAGTACTGATCGGTACCTTTGGCTGTACGACACCTTTGACGGGATGACCGAGCCATCTGAGAAAGATTACGAGGCCGAATCGGCCAAATTTGCCAAAGACCTCTTAATCACTCAAGAACAGATCGAGGGAAATAATCTTTGGTGTATCGCGTCAATCGAAGATGTTCGGAGAAATCTCCAGTCCACCGGATATCCAATTGAAAAGTATCGTATTTGCCAGGGGGATGTGAAAGTAACACTTCTTTCAGAGGTGCCAGAACAAATTGCTCTCTTGAGGCTCGATACCGATTGGTACGAATCAACCAAGTTCGAAATGGAGGTGCTGTTCCCGAGATTGGTTGCTGGCGGTATCTGCATTATCGACGACTACGGACATTGGGCCGGTGCTCGTCAAGCCGTAGATGAATATCTCGCAGCGCATGAGGTCTACCCGCTCTTGCATCGAATAGACTACACGGGTCGGCTGTTTTTCAAGCCATAGATGGTTTGGGGCTCGCTCTGCTGCAAAATTGTTGCCAGTCGGTCTCTTGATATCGAACGCTGTATTGGTCGAACCGCCATTGCTCACCTTGTCATCCCGTTACCTGGTGAGCCACTTGGAGCGGTGTTAAGGCCTGCCCCTGGGGCGTGAATTCGTTTGTTGAGCGGGCCTCGTTGCTTTAAAGCTGCGCCCTTCTACAGCCCAGGTCGGGTCTCTTAGAAGGGTGGTCGGCGACCCAAAACATCAACCTGAATGGAGCTTGATGGGCGCTTGGGATCCGCGCGTGAGTTCGGCTTGATCGGGTAGGTGGTCCGGGGCGCGACACAGGGGCCCTGCGAGTCTGACGGTGTCTAACGTCGTCGAACCCAGGAGCCCCTGTTGGAGACCAATCCTACGCGCATGTGCGAACTCCTCGTCGAGCTGGTCGATCTGCCGTGCTTCGGACGGCGAACCCGCCTCGTCTGGTCGAAGTCGAGGTGGCGATGCCCGAACCCGAACTGAAAGGCGGTTGCCTTCGTCGAGACCGACGACCGGATAGCGGCCGGTCGCGCTGGAATCACCGATCGGGCTGGTCGTTGGGCAACGTTCCAAGTCGGCCATCACGGCCGCGCAGTGTCAGAGGTCGCGGCTGGTCTCGGCTGCGACTGGCACACAGTGATGGACGCCGTCAGCTGGCACGGCCGGGCGTTGATCGACGACCCGAACCGGATCGGGAACACGACTGCGGTCGGGCTCGACAAGGTGTTGTTCTGCCGCGACGGGCCGTTCAAACACAGGTTGTGGTCGACCCAGGTCGCCGACGTCGCCCGAGGACAGTTGCTCGATGTTGTGCCTGGTCGTGACGCTGCGAGCAGCTGTGGATGGTTTGCCAGACAGCCTGCCGAGTGGATGGCAGGGATCCGTTGGGCGACGTTGGATCTGTCGGGTTCGTATCGGTCGGTGTTCGACACGATGCTGCCTTACGCGGTCCAGATCGCTGATCAGTTTCATGTCGTGAAGCTCGCGAATTTCGTGCTCGACGAGGTCCGCCGGCGGGTGCAGAACGAGACCTGCGGCCATCGCGGTCGCAAGAGCGATCCGCTCTACCGATGCCGAGAGTTGATAACGCTTGCGCACGAACGGCTCGACGACACGGCGAACGCGAAACTCACTGGGCTGCTCGAGGCTGGCGATCCGAAAGGCGAAGTCCGCAACGCGTGGCACGCCAAGGAAGTCGTGAGGTCGATCTACGCGATCGACGACCCGGAACTGGCGCCCGAGTTCGTCACTCAGCTCGGCATCGACCTCCAAGACGACTCCTGCCCGCCCGAGATCCGACGCCTCGGGCGCACGATCCCGAACTGGCGGCATCAGATCGCTGCGTGGCATCAAGCGAAGTTCATGAACGGCCCGACCGAGGCTGTCAACAACTTGATCAAGAGGGTCAAGCGCGTCGCGTTCGGGATCACGAACTGGACCAACTACCGCACCCGATCGCTCCTCTACGCAGGCCAGCCGAACTGGTCGCTCCTCGACCCCAACTCACGCTGAAATCCGAAGCACCACTTAATGTTCGGCACCCCCGAAGGACACCGGGCGATCCACGGCCCATGAACGTTGGACGCCTATTCTCGGATCGACATGTCGACAGGTCGCACAAGTGGTGAGGTTGTCAGGTGCTTCTGGACTGACCCGTACAGCTCGGCAAGCCGAACAGCTGCAGAATTAAGGGTGAACCGCTCAATGAAGTCGGCGTGCGCCCGCGTCGCCAGTCGCGAAGACACCGTGGCGTCGTCAAGCAGTCGCCCCAACCCATTGGCGAGTTCCTGTGAACTGTTGATCGGTACCAGCAACGCGTTGCGACCGTCCTCAAGCACGCCCTGCAAGCCAGCGAGGTTGGTCGACACGATTGGTGTCGACAGCGCCATCGCCTCGACTGCCGCACCTGCGGTACCTTCGAAATGCGAGGAAATCGCCAGCACATCGGCCGCGCACAAAAGATCGCCGATGTCGCTGCGATGACCAAGCAAGCGAACATGCCGAGCGGCCAATGGCTCGCCAAGGGCGCGCTGCACGTCAGCGCTCGCCGAGCCGTGCTTGCCTGCAATGAGCACAACAAGGTTCGGATGTGAGCCGCTGAGCAGCGCAGCCGCTTCGATCAGTACGGTCTGGGCCTTCTGATAATCCTGTCGCCCAAGATTGAGAACAACCTGCGCGTCGGGCCCCAGTCCGAGCGCCACACGGCTGGCAGTGCGACGCTCATCGGTTCGCTCGCCCAGCAGCCCAGCGTCGCGACCACGTTCAGCCACGGTCACCCGCCGCTCCGGAATCCGTAGCGCTCGTGCGTTCGCAACCTTTGCGCCCTCAGAGACGGCATGGAACCTGTTGACCATCAGCCGACCGGTGACTGCGTCGATCAGCTGAACGAATCGGAGTTTCCACTTGTTCACGTTGGGATCGGCAAGCCGCGCCGGGTCGTACGGGGTGTTGACGAAACTCGACACAACGGGAACACCCGTCCCCCATGCAGCCACGCGGCCGAGCTGATCGGCATCGAAAAGAGCCGTATGCACTACATCGAACTTCCCAGAGCGGATGAGGCGCCGAAGCTCACGGACCCGCTTGGGAAGTCGGCCTGAATTCAGCCGTTGGACGGTGATCCCGGCGGCTTCAGCCTCCGGCGTGAGGTCGTGCTCGGCCGATTTGAGCGTGACGATCGTCGACTCGAAACCGAGCTCGCGAAGATGCGGGGCGAGCACGATCGTCGACTGCTCGGTGCCACCCGGAGCGAGGCTGTCGATGACGTAGAGAACCCTCATGTATGACGACGAGCGCGATGCCACTCGACCTGCGCTGCGACACCGACGACGATGTCGGTCGCTGGCGTCCAGTCAAGCAATTCACGCGCCCGGTCGATCGAACCGCCCGTGCGCGCAACATCGCCGGGTTGGGCTGGGCGACGTTCGATGGGCACCGGCCCTCCCACAGCCACACCGACGGCGTCGATCAGATCGGCCAATGTGGTCGACCCGCCACCTGCGATATTGATGACGGTCCCCGGCTCAAGCGGTGCTGCGGCGGCCTTGAGATTCGCCTCCACAACGTCACCAACGAACGTGAAGTCGCGGACCTGTGAACCGTCACCGAACATCGGGAAGGTGCCACCATCCAGTGTTGCCTCGATCATCCGATAAATAGCCATGTCGGGCCGCTGTGCTGGCCCGTAGACCGTGAAGTAGCGAAGCGACGTGACTGGCACACCGAAGTTGTTCGCGTATGCGTTGCACAACAGCTCGCCCGCCAGCTTGGTGACGCCGTAGGGGCTGTACGGCGCCGTTGGATCCGTCTCTCGGGTCGGATAGGTAGTTGCATTGCCGTAGACCGACGAGCTCGACGCGTACACGAACCGATCGATGTCGGAGTGTCGGGCAGCCTCGACGAGTCGTTGGGTCACGTTGACGTTGATCTCGTTATACAACTGAAAGCCATCGGCCCAACTCATCCGCACACCGGGTTGCCCCGCTTGGTGAAAGATCACGTTCACGCCGTCCATCAATGGCCCGAGTTCGGTCGTCAGCAGGTCTGCCTCGACCAACTCGAACCGGTCGTGATCGAGCAGCGGCGTGAGATTGCCACGCTTCGCACTTTCCTCGTAATACGCAGTGAAACAGTCGACACCGCGAACTGTCCAACCTTCTTCGATGAGCCGGCCAGCAAGGTTGCTGCCGATAAATCCGGCAACACCGGTCACGAGTGCAATCATCTCGCCAACTCTACGAGCAACGCGGTCCGTGAGACCGGATCGCGGTTGCAATGTGTTCCTCGGAATTGGCCCGAGCGTCGTTCTAAA
>TARA_R110002110_G_scaffold260260_4_pt1 | contig 49278 bp, 32 predicted proteins | sample TARA_R110002110 | Tara Oceans TARA_R110002110 (sample SAMEA4397330) | marine metagenome | biome: Polar Biome; feature: [SRF] surface water layer (ENVO:00010504); material: water (ENVO:00002006), including particulate matter (ENVO:01000060) such as... | depth 5 m | reverse complement strand
GGTGCGACGCTCAACCAGGGCACCCAGAACCCCGACGGCAGCTGGTCCCTGACACCCGCAGAACTCGCGGGCCTGACGATCACCACCGGTGTGGCCGCGCCTGCGTTCGAATCCACCTACAATTTGGCCGATTTGCTGCCGGGCAGTGGGGGCGACGGCTCCCTGGGCTTCGTCATCAACGGCATCGGTGATCTCGATCCCGATCCCGATCCCAACACGGGCAACGGTGTTGCCGGTTCGACCACGGACAACACCGCGTTCGACGTCTCGAACCTCGGCGACGTCAACGGCGACGGCATCGACGATTTCATCGTCAGCGCCCATCTGGGCGACGCCAACGGCACGAATGCCGGTGAGGCCTATGTCATCTTCGGTAACGCGTCCGGTTTCGACGCCGAATTCGAGCTCTATGACCTGCTGTCGGCCAATGGCGGCGACGGTTCGGAGGGTTTCGCGATCTTCGGTGCCGAGGAACAGGACCGGGCCGGCGTCAGCGTCCGCAGCGCGGGCGACGTCAACGGCGACGGCATCAACGACATCATGGTCGGTGCGCCGATCGCCAATGCCGGGTCGATCGATACGGGCACGTCCTACGTGGTCTTCGGTTCCAGCACCGGCTTCGCAGCCGAGTTTGAACTCTCCGCGATCGACGGCACGAATGGTTATGCGATCAACGGCGACCCGCTGTTCATCACCTCATCGAACGATTTCACCGGTTATGCCCAGTCCGGCGGCTATGACATCGACGGCGACGGTTCGGACGATCTGCTGATCGGCGCACGTGGCAACGAAAATCCGGCCCGCGCGAACGACAACGGCTCGACCTACCTGGTTCTGGGTGGCGACGCGAACCTCGAGGCTTCCGACCTGGCTGACGGCGTTGCCGACGGCCAGATCAAGGCCGACGCGACCGCCATCGACGGCGTCCGGATGTTCGAATTCGAAGGTGTGGACCGTAGCGACCAGTCAGGCTTCGCGGTCTCCGGCGTGAACGACGTCAACGGCGACGGCATCGACGATGTCCTGATCGGCGCGCGTCTGGCCGATCCGAACGGTTCTAACTCGGGCGAGGCCTATCTGGTCTTCGGTGGTCTGGACAATCTCCAGGACCATGATGCTCTCGACGGCACGGCCGACGGCAAGATTGATCTCAGCCTGATCGATGGCAGCAACGGCTATGTCTTCAACGGCGTCGCGGCTGGCGACCAGCTCGGCAAGTCGATTGCCGATGCCGGCGACATTAACGGCGACGGCGTGGCCGACTTCATCATCGGCGCGCGCGACAACGATGCCAGCGGCTCGAATTCCGGTGAGGCCTATGTGGTCTTCGGCGGTCTGCCGACCCTGCAGGCGCTCGATGGCGCCGACGGCAGCACCGATGGCCAGGTCGATGTGAGTAATCTCTATGCCTCGAACGGTGCGGACGGCAGCAACGGCTTCATCGTTACCGCAGAAAATGCGGGCGATGCGATGAGCCGCAGCGTGCGCGCCGCCGGCGACATCAACGGCGACGGTATCGGCGACCTGATCATCGGTTCACCCTATAGCGACGGCAACGGTTCCAACTCGGGTGCCTCCTACGTGGTCTTTGGCCGCACCGACGGCTTTGGCACCGAAATCGATCTCGCGGATCTGCGCAGCGGCGACGGCTCCGAGGGCTTCGTCATCGACGGCCTCAATGCTCAGGATCAGTCCGGTTGGGCGGTCTCGGGCGCCGGCGACGTCAACAATGACGGCATCGACGATCTGGTTATCGGCGCCTTCGGTGCCGATCCCCACGGCCTCAACTCGGGCCAGGCCTATGTGATCTTCGGCCGCCAGGGCCTGTCGACGGAAGACTTCACCCTGACGGTGAAGGCGACGGCGACGGAGACCGGCAACGGCGACACCGAGACGGTCACCGACACGATCCTCGTGGACCTCAATGAGGCCCCGAATGTCGACGATGACAGCACCGCGATCGACGAGAATTCGCCGAACGGAACTTATGTCATCACCGCCATCGGCACGGACCCGGATGTCGGCGACACGCTCGACTACGCCATCATTGGCGGCACGGGTGTCGGCGTCTTCGACATCGACATCACCAGCGGCGACATCACGGTCATCGACGGCTCGGCGCTGGACTTCGAGAGCATGGAATCCTTCACCCTGCTCGTCGAAGTGACCGACGATTTCGGCCTGACCGACACGGGCATCATCACGATCAACCTGAACGACATCTTCGAGAACAGCCTCGTCGATGCGATCGACGACAGCGGCTCTGTGGGCGAAGAAGGCCCGGGCGTGGTCATTGATGTCCTCGACAATGACGATGCGCCCGACGGCGTGGGATCCGTCACGATCATCACGGGTCCGACCTCGGGCACGGCGACAGTCAATCCGGGGAATACGATCACCTTCGACCCGAATGGTGACTTCGATTACCTCGCTGACGGCGAGACGACGACGGTTACCTTCGTGTACGAACTCGAAGACACGGACGGCGACACGGACCAGGCGACGGTCACAATCACTGTCACTGGCACGAATGACGATCCGGTCATCACGGTTGTTCCGGGTGACAGCGACACGGGTGCGGTTACGGAAATCGCCGACCTCGCAGCCGGCGAAAATGTCGACGATGTCACAACATCCGGCACGCTGACGTTCGACGATGTGGACCTTGCGGACACGCACACGATCAGTTCTTCGCCGAACGGCGGCGGCTACATCGGCGCGTTCAATGCGGCCATCGGCACCCCGGCAACGGGTGCGGGCGCCGGTTCCATCGATTGGGACTTCACGGTCAACGACAGCCTGCTCGACAGCCTCAACCTCGGCGATCAGATCGTTCAGTCCTATGACGTCGCAATCGACGACGGCTACGGCGGGACGGATACCCAAACGGTCACCATCACGATGACCGGCACGAACGACGCCCCGATCATTACTTTCGATGCGGGCGGAGACGCCGGCACGGTTGTGGAGGATGATGCCTCCAACACCGTCTCCGGGCAGCTCGACGGCAACGATGTCGACAACGGCGCGACGGAGACATGGGTCGTCGTCGGTGGCGGCACCGGCACCTACGGCACGCTGAGCGTAGACGGGACGGGCCAGTGGACCTACACACTCGATAACAGCAATCCGCTACTCGAGGATCTCGACACGGGTGATTCCGAGACCGAGACCTTCACGGTCGAGCTCGCCGACGAACATGGCGCCACCGACACGCAGTTGGTGACCATCACCATCACCGGCAACACCGACAATGAGTTGGTGCTTGCGGTCGACGACAGCGGCACGGTCGACGAAGACGGACCGGGTCTGGTCATCGATATCCTCGACAATGACGATGCGCCCGACGGTGTGGCTTCGGTGACAATCATCACCGGCCCGACCGGCGGCACGGCGACGGTTGATCCAGCCAACACGATCACATTCAATCCGAACGGCGACTTCGACTATCTCGCCGATGGCGAGAGTACCCAGGTCACCTTCGTCTACGAACTCGAAGATATGGACGGCGACACGGACCAGGCGACGGTGACGATCACCGTCACGGGCACCAACGATGCACCTGAGTTCGGCGTCAACGTGACAACCGGCGATGTCACCGAAATTGCCGACGGCGCCTCGGGTGAAAACATCGACGACCTGAGCGACAGTGGTTCGCTGGTCTTCTCCGATGCGGATGTCTCCGACAGCCACAGTGTCAGCCATGTTGATAACGGCGGAAGTTACATCGGCACCTTCGCCACGGTCGTGGGCACGGGTTCGATCGACTGGACCTTCACGGTCAACGACAGCCTGCTCGACAGCCTGGGTGTCCTCGAGACCATCGTTCAGTCCTATGACGTGACCGTCGACGACGGCAACGGCGGAACCGATACGGAAACCGTCACCATCACCATGACGGGCACCAACGACGCTCCGATCATCGGTTCGGGCGACACCACGGGCGGCGTCACGGAGATTGCCGACGGCGTGACCGGTGAGAATATTGACGACCTGACGGATACGGGCTCGCTGGCCTTCACGGATGTCGATCTGACGGACAGCCACACGGTGTCCAGTGTCGACAACGGCGCGGGCTACCTCGGCAGCTTCGGCGCTGTGATCAACGGCGGCGCCATCGACTGGACCTTCACGGTCAACGACAGCCTGCTCGACAGCCTCGCGAGAAACGAAACCATTGTGCAGTCATATGACGTGACCGTCGACGACGGGAATGGCGGCACGGACACCGAGACAGTGACCATCACCATTACGGGCACGAACGACGCCCCGGTGATTGGATCCGGCGACACGACAGGCGGCGTCACGGAGATTGCTGACGGCGTGACCGGTGAGAATATCGATGACCTGACGGACAGCGGCTCGCTGGCCTTCACCGACGTTGACCTTACGGATACGCACAGCGTCTCCAGTGTCGACGGCGGCGCGGGTTACATCGGCACGTTCGGTGCGGTTGTGGGGGCGGGTTCCGTCGATTGGGATTTCTCGGTCAACGACAGCCTGCTCGACAGCCTGGGTGCCGGCGATACCATCGTTCAGTCCTATGACGTGACCGTCGACGACGGCAACGGCGGCACGGACACCGAGACGGTGACCGTCACCATGACCGGCACGAACGATGCGCCGATCATCGGTTCGGGCGACACCACGGGTGGTGTCACCGAGATTGTTGACGGTGTGACCGGTGAAAACATCGACGACCTGACAGATACGGGCTCGCTGGCCTTCACGGATGTCGATCTGACGGACAGCCACACGCTCTCCATTGTTGATGGCGACACGGGCTACCTCGGCACGTTCGGCGCGGTGATCAACGCCGGTGCCATTGACTGGACCTTCACGGTCAACGACGGCCTGCTCGACAGCCTCGCGAGAAGCGAAACCATCGTGCAGAGCTACGACGTCACGGTAGACGACGGCAACGGCGGTACGGACACCGAGACGGTCACCATCACGATCACGGGCACGAATGATGCGCCGGTGATCGGTGCAGGCGACACGACCGGCGGCGTGACCGAGTTGCCGGACGGTGACGCGGGTGAGAACAGCGATGACCTGACCGATTCGGGCACGCTGCCCTTCACGGATGTCGACCTGACCGACAGCCACACGGTGAGCCAGTCGGCGAACGGTGTGGGTTACCTCGGCACCTTCGCGGCAGTCATCGGTGCGGGCAACACGATTGACTGGGACTTCACGGTCAATGACAGCCTGCTCGACAGCCTGGGCGCCGGCGACACCATCGTTCAGTCCTACGACGTGACCGTCGATGACGGCAACGGCGGCACGGACACCGAGACGGTGACCATCACCATCCAGGGCACCAACGACGGCCCGGTGGCGAACGGCGAGAGCTTCGGCGGTACGGAAGACATTCCGGTGCTCGGCAATGTGCTCGGCAATGACACAGACGGGGATGCCTCGGACACGCTGAGTGTCGTTGAGACCTCGATCACGTCCACGAACGGCGGCACAGTGACCATGGCTGCGAACGGCGACTTCACCTACGTGCCGTTTGAGCATTTCTCGGGTGCCGACAGCTTCGTCTACACGGTGGACGACGGCAACGGCGGCACGGACACGGCCACGGTCGATCTTCTGGTAATCGCGGTTGCCGATCAGCCGATCATCGTGACGCTGAATGCGTCGGGTGCGACCGATACGGCCATCCCGGTGCCGCTGACCATCGACTTCCCGGATGACGACGGCTCCGAGATCCACGAGATCACACTCTCGGATGTCCCCGAACATGCGTCCTTCAACAACGGCACCGACAATGGTGACGGCACCTGGACCCTGACCAAGGCCGACCTGGTCGGCCTGGAAATCACGGTCGAGGCCCCGGGCCCGATCTTCGGCTCGACATTCGATCTGTTCGACCTGACGCTCGCGGGTGGCGGTGATGGATCCCTTGGCTTCGTGCTCAATGGTGCGACCGGCCAGGACAATGGCGGCTTCGATGTGGCCACGGCGGGCGATGTGAATGGTGACGGCTTCGCCGACATCCTGACCAGCTCGGTCGGCGGTGATCCGTCCGGCAAGGGCAATGCGGGTGAGGTGACCATCTACTTCGGCGGCACGACCCATGCGGCGGAAACGGACCTGCTGACCCATTCGACCCTGCAGGCCTATACCTTCCAGGGCGCGGAAACGAATGACCGTATCGGCACCTCGGTGCGCTCGGCCGGTGACATCAACAATGATGGTTATGACGACATCATCATCGGCAACCCGCAATCCGCTCAGGACGGCAACGTGTCGGGCCGCGCCTATGTGGTGTTCGGCTCGGCCGGCAATGCCAACTTCGCGGCGATGGACGCCGACGACGGCACCGTGGACGGTCTCATCGATCTTTCCCAGCTGCAGGTCGTTGATGGCGGCGACGGCTCGCGAGGCTTCATCCTCAACGGTTCGCCTGCCGCACCGCTGACATCGAACGAGTTCACCGCTTACTCGACGACCGGCGGGTTTGATTTCAACGGCGACGGTATCGACGATATGGCGATCGGTGCGACGGGCAATGACCTCGACACCGGGACGGGCGTGACCCTCGACCTGGGCGCCACCTATCTGGTGTTCGGCAAGACCACGGGCTTTGCCGCAGAGATTGATGTCCAGGACTTTATGGACCCAACCAACGGCGCCAACTCTGCCGGTACCGGCGATGGTTCCGAGGGTGTCGTGATCCGCGGCTTCGGTGTCAGTGACGCCACGGGCCGTCAGATCTCGGGCATGCAGGACATGAACGGTGACGGCAAGGACGAGCTCCTGATCGGTGGCCGCCTTGCGGACCCGAACGGCAACCAGTCGGGCCAGGCCTACATCGTGTACGGCACGGACACGCTGGGCGCCGAGTTCTCCCTGGGTGATCTGGACGGAACCAACGGCTTCATCTTCAACGGCGCAGGCGCTCTGCACCGGATGGGTCGCTCGATCAACGAAGCCGGGGACATCAACGGCGACGGCATCAACGACATCATCATCGGTTCCTATCTTGGTGATGGTGGTGCCGGAACCTTCTCCGGTCAGAGCTATGTGGTCTTCGGCGGCCAGACGAACCTGAGCGCGCTGGATGCGCTGGATGGTTCGGCCGACGGCACCATCGAGGTGAGCGAACTGCTTGCGGCGAATGGCGGCGACGGGACGCTGGGCGTGGCGCTGAACGGTGCCGAGGCGGGCGACCGCGCAGGTCATGTTGTCCGCAACGCGGGCGACTTGAACGGCGACGGTTTCGACGACGTGCTGGTCGGTGCGCCACGGGCCAACCCGGACGCCATGAACGACGCGGGTGCCACTTACGTCGTGTTTGGCACGGACACGGGCTTCGGCGCAGAGATCGATCTGGCCGACCTGGGCACGGGCGACGGGACGGCCGGGTTCGTCATCGAAGGTATCGCAGGCGGCGACAATGCCGGCTGGTCTGCCGGCGCGGCGGGCGACGTCAACGGTGACGGCTTCGACGACATCATCATCGGTGCGGCTTATGCCGATCCAAACGGTGCGAGCTCGGGTGCCACCTACGTCATCTACGGCAAGCAGGACCTGTCGGGCGACGACTTCATGATCACCGTCGAAGCGACGGCGACCGAGACGTCGAACAGCGACACCGCTTCATCGGGCACGGGACTGTTCGTCGATGTCGACGGATCGGACGAAGATACGATCGAAGGCACGAGCTACGGCGACACGCTTAACGGTGGTGCCGGCGACGACGAACTCACCGGCAACGGCGGTGATGACCTGTTCGTCTTCACCGACGGCACGGGTGATGATGTCATCACCGACTTCACGGCCGGTGCGGGCAGCGATGACGTGATCGACGTCTCCGACTTCGGGTTCACCGATCTTGCCGACCTGCTGGCCGCAACCAACGACAGCGGTGCGGACACGGTGATCACCCTCGATGGGGATGACAGCCTGACCCTGATCGGTGTACAGGAAGCCAACCTCCACGAGGATGACTTCCTGATTTGACGGACACCGCAGAGTCCGAGCGTAAACTGGAAATCAACGTATCGCGCCATTTCACGTCCTGGATGGCCGAGAACGAAGTTTCGCTCGCGTTCACCACGTACCAGGCCGGCAAGCTCTTCTTCCTGGGGCGGCGCGAAGATGGTCGCATGACTATCTTCGAACGAACCTTCAATCGCTGCATGGGTTTGGCGACGGAGGGCGATACCCTCTGGATGAGCTCGCTCTACCAGGTCTGGCGCTTCGAGAACGCGCTTGAGCCGGGTCAGATGCACGACGAGCATGACCGTCTCTATGTCCCCCAGGTCGGCTACACGACCGGCGACATCGACACCCATGATATGGGGATCAGGACAGATGGCAGCATCGTCTTCGCCAACACGAAATTCTCCTGCCTCGCGACGACCGATGCAACCCGCAGTTTCCGGCCGGTCTGGACGCCGGACTTTATCTCCCGTCTCGCACCTGAAGACCGCTGTCATCTGAATGGCCTGGCCGTGCGCGACGGCGCACCGGCCTATGTCAGCGCGGTTTCGACCAGCGATGTGGCCGACGGCTGGCGCGACAAGCGCACCGGCGGCGGAGTCCTGATTGATGTTGCCAGCAACGAGATCGTCGCCGAAGGCCTGTCGATGCCCCATTCGCCACGCTGGCATAACGGCAAGCTCTGGGTACTCAATGCGGGCACCGGCGAGTTGGGTTATGTCGATACAGACGCGGGCAAGTTCGAACCGATCGCATTTTGCCCCGGATTTCTGCGTGGTTTGACGTTTGCCGGGAAATTCGCCGTCGTCGGCCTGTCCTTGCCCCGTGAAGCAGGAACCTTTCAGGGTTTGCCCCTCGACGAGAAGCTCGGGAAGGCCGGCGCCGAGGCCAGATGTGGTCTCCTGGTGATCGACACGGAGACCGGCGATACGCTGCACTGGCTGCGAATCGAGGGAATCGTCGAAGAACTCTACGATGTAGTGTCTCTTCCAGGAGTAGCGCGCCCCATGGTGATCGGTTTCCAGTCCGACGAAATCAACCGCATCATCACCATTGGCGATGATGGGTAACCCACCAGCCGGGGGCGGCAAGCCGCCTGTGACCGACCTGTTTGCCGACGCGATCGCGACGATCAAGCGCGGTTTCACCCCCGTCATCATCTTCAGCTTCTTCATCAACATGCTGATGCTGACCGTGCCGCTTTATATGCTGCAGGTCTTCGACCGCGTCCTGGGCAGCGGCAACATCGATACCTTGGTCGTGCTCACGACCATTGCCATCGTCAGCTTGCTGACATTGGCCGCACTCGAGGGTGTCCGCACCTATGTGATGATCGGCCTGTCGAGCTGGATGAGTGGCAAGCTTGGGGGCACGATCCTCGACAGCAGCGTGAAGGGTGCGCTGGACCACACCAACGACCCCTCTGTGCGGGGCCTGCGCGATCTGGAGACGGTCCGGACGTTCCTGACGGGCCCGGGCGTGTTCGCGATCCTCGACGCGCCCTGGGTGCCGATCTTCCTGGCCGTTATTTTCTTCGTGCATCCGATCCTCGGCTGGATCGCCTCGATCGGTGCGCTCATCCTGTTCGGGCTGGCGCTCGCGAATGAGTTGATAACCCGCGATCCGCTGGCCCAGGCCAGCGGCCAGTCCCAGCGTGCGACTCATCAGGCCGAAACAGCCGTCCGCAATGCCGACATGATCGCCGCCATGGGCGTGCTGCCGAACCTCGTGAACCGCTGGAACCGCGACAACGGCCGGATGATCGCCCTGCAGGCGCTCGCCAGCCGGCGTGGCGGCATGATCACGGCGGTCGCCAAGTTCATGCGCTTTGTCATTCAGCTCGGTGTGCTCGGAACCGGCGCGTTCCTTGCCGTGCAGCAGGAAATATCGCCCGGTGCGATGATTGCGTCGTCGATTATCATGGGCCGCGCGCTGGCGCCGGTCGAGCAGGCGATTGGGGCATGGAAGGGCATGGTTGCCGCCCGCGGATCCTATGCGCGCCTGAAGGAACTGATCGGGATCAGCGCCGAGAGTGTGGGCACGGAGTTGCCACCGCCGTTGGGCCGCCTGACGGCCGAGAATTTGGTGCTGGGGGTTCCGGGCCGCACGGAACCGATCATTAGCGGGGTCAGTTTTACGCTGGAGCCCGGGGAGGCGCTCGGCCTGATCGGTCCGTCTGCGGCCGGGAAATCCACCCTGGCGCGGCTCCTGGTTGGCAGTTGGACGCCGACATCGGGCCATGTGCGCCTCGACGGGGTGGAAATGACGTCCTGGCGCGACGTCGATCGCCTGACCTATATCGGCTATCTGCCTCAGGATGTGGAACTGCTGGGCGGCACGGTGAAGGAGAACATCGCGCGCATGGGCGAGGCCGAGGATGAGCATGTCATCTCCGCGGCCAAGCTGGCGGATGTCCATGAGATGATTCTTTCGCTCCCCGACGGCTACGAGACCCAGATCGGCGAGGCCGGCGGTATTCTGTCTGGCGGACAACGCCAGCGAATCGCGCTTGCGCGCGCCCTGTTCGGCTCACCGATGCTACTGGTGCTGGATGAGCCCAACGCCAGTCTCGACCGGGTCGGTGAGCAGGCGTTGCTCGACACGATCGACGAAATGCGCCGCCGTGGCGTGACGATCGTGGTAATCGCCCATCGTCCCACCATGCTGGAGCATGTCGACAAAATTCTGGTTCTGCGGGAAGGCAAAACCGATATGTATGGCACCCGTGACGAGGTGATGGCCAAGCTCACGGGACGCCCGGAACCGGCAACGGTAACGCCGGACCAGGTGTCGGCACAGACCCGAGCCATCGACGGCCAACAACCGCCGTCGGGCGAGGGCGCGTAGCATGAGCGACGCTCCACAGGCTCCCGGCACCCAGATGGCCCCCAAACAGGGCGCGCAGACACTGGCGCAGTTGGATCTGTCAGGCGGCGTCGCGCCGGCGCCACCGCCATCGGATGGCGGCGATCAGTTGGGAACCCGCAGGCCGATCCTGATCGGTTCGGTGATTATCGCGATCTTCTTCGGGTTCTTCGGCTTCTGGGCGTTTTTCGCGCCCCTTGACAGCGCGGCCATCGCCATCGGTTCGGTCGGGGTCGAGGGCAATCGCCGTACGATCCAACATCTCGAGGGCGGGATCGTCGACGAAATCGTCGTGAAGAACGGCGATAAGGTGAAAGCGGGCCAGGTGTTGATCCGGCTCGATCCGACCCAGCCGCGCGCGCAGTTGCAGCTCATCACCGGTCAACGCAACGCCGCACTCGCACTGGCGGCACGCCTGCGTGCGGAGCGGGACGGGGACAACGGCATCACCTTTCCCGAGGAGCTGACGGCCCAGGAAGCAGATCCGCGGGTCCAGGAAACGATGCTTGGGCAGCTGGGCATATTTGAGGCTCGCCGCGCCGCGATCGATGGCCAGCGGCGCATCCTCGGACAGCGCGTTGCCCAGTTCAGTGAGGAAATCGAGGGCCTTCGCGCCCAGATCCGCTCGGCCGATGAACAACTCGTGCTGATCAAGGGCGAAGTCGCGGATCTGCAGACGCTTTTCGACAAGGGTCTGACCCCGAAGTCACGGCTTCTCTCGTTGCAGCGAAGGGCGGCGGAGATCGAGGGCGAGCGCGGGCAGAACCGGTCCGCCATCGCGCGGGCGCGCCAGAGTATCGGCGAATCCGAAATTCGCATCTTCGAGTTGCGGACTGAGCAGGTGAACGAAGTCGTCGCCGAGCTGCGCGAGGTGGAGTCCCAGTTGCTCGATCTGGCCGAACGCTACCGGGCCGCCGCGGATGTGTTGAATCGGATTGAAGTTGTCAGTCCGATCGACGGGTTCGCCGTGGATCTGCAGGTGTTTACCAGCGGCGGCGTCATCCGGCCCGGCGACAGGCTGCTCGACGTGGTGCCCGACAGCGAACGGTTGGTGATCGAGGCGCGGGTGACCCCGACGGACATCGATGTCGTGTATCCGGGGCTCGAGGCCCAGGTGCGGCTCTCGGCATTCAACCAGCGCGTGACACCGACGGTGGACGGCACGGTATCGTGGGTCTCGGCCGACAAGATCACCGATTCAAATTCGGGTGAGGAATATTACACCGCCCGGATCGAGTTGAAGGATCAGAATGATCCCAACCTCAAGGGCCTGACCCTGCAGCCGGGCATGCCCGCCGAGGTGCTGATCCGCACCGGTGAGCGCACGCTGATCCAGTATCTGGTGAGCCCGGTCGAACAGTCGATCTCACGTTCGCTGCGCGAATAAGACGGCGGCTACACCGCGCCGACGCGGCTCTCGCGCCGTGCGGCACGCGATGTGAACACCACGGATCCCGACACCAGCAATGCGCCGGCGACATTCAACGGCAGGTTGAGCGGGATGAAGCAAAGCGCGCCGCCCGCCACGAACACCGGGTACAGCCAGGCCGGGATCGGCCCTTCCGAGTAGCGCTGGATCAGCGCCGTCAGCGAATAGATGCCGAACAGCGCGAACCCGCCGATCTGGATGCTCTCCCAGAACCCCGAACCGATCAGCGGTGTGAAGGCGAACAGCAACACCACGATATAGAGGCCCTTGGCGATCTTCCACGCTTCCACGCCCGTCGCCATGGGGGGAGACTTGGCGATGCCCGCGGCGGTGAAGGCGGCGAGACAGACCGGCGGCGTGACGTTCGAATCCTGGCTCAGCCAGAACACGATCAGATGCGCGGTCAGCAGGAAGACAGTCAGGGTCTCCGTATCGATCAGGGCCGGGCGGATGACCAGCGCGAGCTCGAACGGCATGCCGCTGACGAGTTCCTTGGCGGCCTCGAGACTCATCCCCTGGGCGATATTCGCCACATGTGGAGAGTCTACGAGCGCGAACATGGCCGCCTGGGCCGGGTCTGCGATGCCATTGACCAGCATCTCCACCAGGATGCCGTCGGCCAGCAGCCCGGCCAGGGCAGGGGCCGACAGGATCGACAGCACGATATAGGCCGCCGTCACGGGCAGCCCCATGCCGAGCACCAGGGAGACGATCGCGATCAGGATGACGGCGATCAACACGGAGCCCTGGGACCATTGGGCGATCATCAGGGCAAAACCGTTGCCGAGCCCCGATGTGGTCACCGCGTTGTTGATCAGGCCGACCGTGACCAGCAGTACGGCGGTCATGATCGAGGTCTTGATGCCCAGAACGAGGGCGCGGGATATCTTGCGCGGCCCCATCCGGTTGGGGGTCACCCAGCTGACGACGATCAGGGTGCCGATCGCAAAACAGGCGGCGAAGCTCGGTGTGCGGCCGCTGACCAGCATGTAGGTCATGATGCCGAGCGGGAGGACGAAGTTAAGCGCACCACCCCAGAGTTTTTTCCAGTCGACGGCGGCGATCTGCTCGGTGCCGATCCGGTGCTTCATGGATTCGACCCGGACCATGAACCCGACCGACAGGAAATACAGGATCGCGGGGATGATCGAGACGATCACGATGGTGGAGTAGGCGATGCCGGTGAAGGACACCATGACGAAGGCGCCCGCGCCCATGATCGGGGGCATCATCTGGCCGCCGGTCGACGCCGAGGCCTCGACCCCGGCCGCGAACTTGGCGCGAAAGCCGTTCGCCTTCATGAGCGGGATGGTGATGATCCCGGTCGAGGCGGTGTTGGCGACGGCCGAGCCGGAGATGGTGCCGGTCAGGGCCGAAGAGATGATGGCCACGAAGGCGGCACCGCCGCGAAACCTCCCGGCGATGATCTTGGACAGTTCGATGACGAAGTCGGACGCGCCTGAGACGACCAGGAAGGCGCCGAAAATCATGAACAGGGTGATGTTGGCCGACGAGATGGTGGCGATGATGCCGAGCATGCCCTCGTCGTTATAGAGCGAGCGGAACAGCACGTCGGAAAGCGGCAGGCTGGCGGCGCGGAAGACGCCGGGCAGGATTTCTCCCAGGAACAGGATGTAGCTCAGGGAGACGATCACCAGGGCCGGGATGATCCAGCCGGTCATCCGGCGGGTCAGCTCGATCGCCGCGACGATCATGATGATGCCCGCAGCCCAGTCGATCGGCGTGAACTGCCAGGGCAGCCCGGTTTCGGCCAGGGTGCGGGTGTAGAGGCCGGTCTCCGCACCCGCGATCCAGGCGGCGGACGCGGCGACGGCCAGGCCGAGTCCGATATCCAGGGCGATCGACCAGGGTTTCTCGGCATGCCGCTTGAACGTGGCCGAGGTGATGAAACCCAGGAACCCGAATCCGCCATAGTGGATGGCGTTCTGCCAGAGGCCGGGTTCATTCCAGAACAGGTTGGTGCCGACATGCCAGAGGCCGAATGCACAAATGGCGATCAGCGTGATCCAGTAACGGCCCAGATGCGCCAGTGAGTAGTCGAGATCAACGACTCCGGCGCGAAACCCACTGACCGGTTCGTCGGGCTCGATCTCGATGGCGGCAACGTCGAGCATTCCGGGGATGCCGGTCGAGGGTGTCTGGCTCATGGCGGTTACTCTGGCAGATATAATGCGGGGGGCATGAAAAAAGGGTGGCCGCGCGATTGCGGCCACCCTCTATTTCAAAACCTGATCAGGCAGAAACTACTTTGCCATCAGGTGAGACGGGATATCGACCCCGACCTCTTTGTAGTAGCGCGCCGCACCCGGGTGGAGCGGCACCGGAAGCCCGGCCGTTGCCTTCTGGACGTCCATAGCCCTGGTGGCCGGATGGATCGCCTGCAGGAACGGCAGGTTCTCGTAGATGGCCTTGGTCAGAAGATAGACATGCTCGTCGGAGACATCGGCGTTGACCGCCAGGAAGTTCGGCTGTGCGATCGTCTGCACGTCCTTGTCCTGGCCCGGATAGGTGCCGGCCTTGATGGTGTAGGGGACCCAGAGGTTACGCCCGCCATCCATCTTCTTGGCTTCGTCCGGGGTCACGCTGAGCAGCGTGAACTTGCCCTGGTTCGACGCCAGCAGCTTGGTGATCGCGCCGGTGGGCGGACCGGCCGGGGCGCCGATGCCCGCGACCTGGCCATTGGCCAGGGCGTCAGCCGACGGACCATAGCCGCCATGCATCAGCTTGAAGTCTTTCTCCATGTCGAGGCCGAGACCCGACAGCAGCACCCGGTTGGAACCGATCGTGCCCGAATTTTGGCGACCGAAGCCCATGGACATGCCCTTGAGGGGGACGATGTCGGCAACAGTGCCCGACTTCACATACTTGTTGTCGATCACGAACTGCTCGACATTCTGCCAGAGCATGGAGACCGAACGCATGTTGGTCTGGGGTGCCGTGACGGGACCGGTGCCGGTCGCCGCGTAGGAGCCGAACAGGCCCTGGATGATGGCGAACTGGGCCGTATCGGCGCCGAGAGCCTGGACGTTCGCGCCCGAACCGGCGGAATTGACGGCCGTGAGGCTGAACTTCTGCTTGGGCAGGAGCTTGACCTTCGACAGGGTCGCGATGGCCGTGCCGACCGGATGATAGGTGCCGCCGGTGGAGGCGGTGTTGAGGATGTAATCCTTGTTCTGGGCGAGTGCCGGTGTGGCGGCCAGAACACCGACGGCGGTCACGCCGACGGCAAGCGTCTTGAGCAGTTGAATAGGTTTCATAAAACCCTCCCGATTAAACCAGTTGAACCGATTGATATTATTGAGACTTGAGCTATCCATAGCGAATTCCACGCCGGCTGTCCGTCATGCTTTATGTGGATTAACCAGCATGCCGAACCTCCCAAGCACTCGTCAGTTACAGGACATGAGATGTGATCGCGGTGCACCCGGGTCAAGGGTTGCGGTTTTCACTTGACGGGCCGGTGGGTAAAGGCAGAGAAAACCGGGGTCGGGGCGTAGCTCAGCCTGGTAGAGCACCTGCTTTGGGAGCAGGGGGTCGCGTGTTCGAATCTCGTCGCCCCGACCAATTTTTCACATGAGGTGCGCCATGCGTCTGCAGGATCGAACAGCCTTCGTGACCGGCGGTTCCAAGGGCCTGGGCTGGGCCATCGCCGAGCGCTTCGTCGAGGAAGGCGCGCGTGTGGTTATCGCGGATATCGATCAGGAAAATCTCGACAAGACCCTCGCCGAAACGAATGTCGACGCCGCACGCCTGACCGCGATCAATCTGGACGTGTCTGACTTTGACGCGGTCCAGGCCGCGATCAACGGGGCCATCGCCGAGTTTGGTGCGCTGGACATCCTGGTCAACAACGCCGGCTACTCGCCGAAGAAGCCCTGGCTCGAATACGAGATTTCCGAATGGCAGAAGGTCCTCGACGTCAATCTCAGCGGGGAGTTCTACGGCGCGCGCGCGGTCGCGGAGCATATGATGGAACGCCAGAGCGGCCGGATCATCAACCTGTCCTCCTCGGCCTGGCGCCACGGCGGCGTCGCCACGGGCGGCGGCCTACCCTATACCTCATCGAAGGCCGGGGTGATCGGGCTGACCCGCGCCCTGTGCAAGGCGCTCGGGCCCTACAACATCACGGTCAATGCGATCGCGCCGGGCCCGACGCCCACACCGATGACGTCGTCCTGGTTGCCGGACGCCGAAGATGCGCTGATCGAGAATATCCCGCTGCGCCGGCTCGGCACCGCGCGCGATATCGCCAATGCCGCCCTGTTCCTGGCCTCGGACGAGGCGGCGTTCATCACCGGCAGCTGTCTTGACGTCAATGGCGGCCTGACAATGAGTTAGTGGCGGTGCGGGCCTGTCACATGAGTTGACGGCGCAACACGCCCTGTGTTCAATCCACTTGCCCAGTCGCGTACCAATCCTTTTGAGGGACCTGCCATGAAGGCACGTATTTTTCAGCCCACGAAGACCGCCATGCAGTCCGGCCGCGCGAAGACCCACAACTGGGTTCTCGAATTCGAGCCCACACGCCGCCAGCAGCTCGACCCGCTGATGGGCTGGCCGGGTGCGGGCGACACCATGCAGCAGGTCCGCATGAGCTTCGAGAGTCGCGATGATGCGATCTCCCACGCCGAGCGCCACGGCCTCGACTATGTGGTGCAGGAGCCCAAGGAAAGACAAATTAAGCCAAAGGCTTACGCGGATAACTTCGCGGTCGGCCGCAGGCTTCCCTGGAGCCACTGACTCTCTTTTGAATTTGGAGTTTCGTAATTTCAGTGAATCCGGCGATGCTTGATCGACTGGAACGTTGCGCGGCGCCCGTAGCTCAGCTGGATAGAGCATCGGCCTTCTAAGCCGAATGTCGCAGGTTCGAATCCTGCCGGGCGCGCCACTTTCCCGATTGAACGCGGTTCACGAAGGGAAGTTCCATGTATTCCGGCCCCATCATCGACAGCCACCATCATCTCTGGCACTGGCAGAAATATCCGTGGCTGGCCGCCCCGATGACCCCGAAGATGTATGACGCCGACTATAGCGACCTGCGCCAGGACTATCTGGTCGAGGATTTGCTGGCAGACTTCGGTGACCACAACGTCGTCAAATCGGTGCATGTGCAGGCCAACTACGATCCTGCCAGGCCCGTCGAGGAGACGGCCTGGCTGCAATCCGAGGCCGACCGCACCGGCTTTCCCCATGCCATCGTCGGCCACGCCATCATGACCGACCCGGATATCGAGGCAGTCCTCGACGGGCATGCCCAATACGCCAACACGCGGGGCGTGCGCCATCAGCTGCATTTCTGGGAAGGCCAGCCCCTGCGCTGTCGCACCAACCGTCCGGACCTATGTCTGACGGACGAATTCCAAAACGCGGTCGGCCTGCTCAAGAATTACGATATGAGCTTCGAGTTGCAGGGCTTCGCCCACCAGTTCGTGCATTTCGCCGAACTGGTGCGCGATCACCCGGAAACCAACTTCTGCCTGGTGCATGGCGGCATGCTGATGTCCGACGATGACGCGACGGTCGAGGCCTGGAAGGAAGGGCTGGAGCATCTGGCGCCGCTGCCGAATGTCTGGATCAAATGCTCGGGCCTGAACTTCTTCACCAACAGCTGCGATATCGACCATATGCGCATCGTGCTGGACCATGTGCTCGACCATGTGCTCGACCGGTTCGGGGCCGAACGCTGCTTCTATGGCAGCAACTTCCCGCTCGAGAAGCTGTGGGCGCGGTATGACGATCTGGTGGGGGCCTGCAAGCAAATCCTGGCGCCGCGGGCCGAGGCCGATCAGCGCGCGTTTTTCCACGATACGGCTGCGGGTTTCTACCGGATTTAACAAAGAGGCGCGCGTCGACCCTCATGTTTCGACAGGCTCAACATGAGGGCCTCACCCTGAGCTTGTCGAAAGGGGAGGCCAGTGGCGGCCGGCGTTTGCGTCTCCCGTCATGCGCGGACTTGATCCGCACATCTCGGCACCGCTTGATGAAGATGCCCGGGTCAAGCCCGGGCATGACGCCAGAGGGGGCCGTTACCCCATCCACGCGCCGCCGTTGACGTCCAGCACGGCGCCGGTGGTGAAGGCCGCGCCCGGGGTGCAGAGATACCAAATCGCATGCGCCAGCTCTTCGGGCTTGCCGAGGCGGCCGACGGGGATGGCCTTGGCGCGGGCGTCGAGCACCTCTTGCGGGTGACGGGTCACCCGCGGGGTCAGCACCAGCCCGGGCGCGATGGCGTTCATCGTGATCCCGAACGGCGCGAGCTCCTTGGCCAGGCGGCGTGTCATGCCGATGATCGCGGCCTCGGTCGTTGAATACTCGATCGCACCGGCGCCCGCCGTGCGGCCCGCGACCGACGAGATGTTGACGATCCGGCCGTATTTGTTGGCCTTCATGGCCGGCACCAGCTCGCGGGTGATCAGGAACTTGGCGATCACGTTCCAGTCGTAGCTGTGATGCATGGCATTGAGCGTGATCTCCTCGAGCGGCGGGGCGTCGATGAAGCCGCCTGCGGTGTTCACCAGGATGTCGGCGCGGCCCCAGGTGTCGAGGATGGTCTTCGTGGCGGCCTTGACCTCGTCCTCGTCGGCGCATTCGGCCTTGACGAACATGGCTTCACCACCCGCATCGGTGATCCGCTTGACCACAGCGTCGCCCTTTTCAGGCGTGCGGCCGATGACGGCGACTTTCGCGCCCTCGGCGCCGAACCGCACGGCGGCGGCTTCGCCCATGCCCGCGGTCGCGCCAGTGACGACGGCGACCTGGCCGGTAATGTCTGTCAGTTCGTTCATGTGTTCGTCCTCGGCCGCACTAGGCGGCGATGGGAATGGTGCCGACGTTGTTCATGATCAGCGGTGCGTCGGTGACGGCCTGGACCTCCTCTGCGGTCAGCCCGGGGGCGACCTCGTCGAGCACCAGCCCGTCCGGGGTGATGGAGATCACCGCCATGTCGGTGAAGATCCGGGTCACGACGCCGCCTGCCGTCAGGGGATAGGTACGTTCGGTGACGATCTTGGCCGCGCCGTCGCGTGCGGTGTGGGTCATCATCGCGAACACCCGCTTGGAGCCTGCCGCGATGTCCATCGCGCCGCCCACGCTGCCCGAGGTCTGTTTGGGCAGGCGCCAATTGCAGAGATCGCCGTTGGCGGCCACCTGGAAGGCGCCGAGAACTGCGCAATCCAGCCGCCCGCCGCGGGCGATTGCGAAACTGTCGGTGTGGTGCACATAGGCGCCGCCCGGCACCATGGTCACCAGCTCCTTGCCCGCACTGATCAAATCCTGGTCGGCTTCGCCCTCTGCCGGCGGCGGGCCCATGCCGATCAGGCCGTTTTCGGAATGGAACATCACATCGCGTTCCTTGGGAATGAAGGCCGGGATCATGGTCGGCATGCCGATGCCGAGATTGACCAGCCAGCCGTCTTCCATGTCCTGTGCAGCACGGGCGGCGATCTGTTGCCGGGTCAGCAGGTTTGTCTGTTCGTCGCTCATGATGCTTTCCGTTCCTTGCCGATCTCGTACCAGCCGGTGACATAGTAGGTGTCCACGAAAACCCCCGGAGTCACGATGACTTCGGGATCGAGATCGTCGATCTCCACGTCTTCCTGGACCTCGACGATGGTGTGGCCGGCGGCCATCGCCATGATCGGGTTAAAGTTCCGGCCGGTTTTGCGGTAAATCAGGTTGCCGCGCGGATCGACCTTGAAGGCCTTGATCAGCGCGAAATCGCCGCTCAGCGGCTTCTCCAGCACGTAATCCTTGCCGTCGACATTCATGGTTTCCTTGCCATCGGCCAGATCCGTGCCGACCCCCGTCGGGGTCAGGAACCCGCCGAGGCCCGCACCCGCCGTGCGCATGCGCTCGGCCAACGTGCCCTGGGGGACGATTTCGAGTTCAATCTTGCCCGCGTCGTACAATTCCTTGAAAACAAAGGATTCCTTGGCCCAGGGAAAGCTGCAGATCAGCTTCGCCACGCAGCCTTCCTCGATCAGCCGCGCGATGCCGCTATGGCCGGTGCCGGCGTTGTTGGTGACGATGGTCAGGTCGCGGCGCTTCAGGTCGCAGACTCCGTCGATCAGGATCTCCGGGACACCGGGCTGACCGAAGCCGCCGATCAGCAGCGTCGCGCCGTCGGGCACCCGGCTGACGGCGTCTTCGAGGGTTTCGGCTTTCTTGTTCTTCATGGGGCGGCTCAGGCAGGGGTGAAGTAAGGTGCGGGGCGGCCGTCGGGGCCGTCCTGGAAGGTTACGGTGACCCGGTCACCAATCGCAATGTCGCCGTCGCCGGCAAGCCCGCCCATCATCCGGAATCCCTCATCCAGATCGACCAGCAGCACTGTATAGGGTGCGTTGTCGGCAAAGGCAGGCGGCGCGCGGTGCACGGTGGAACAGGCATAGACGGTGCCCGCACCTGCGGAGACCGCCCAGGTGGGGTCGGGCGCGCCGCAGGTCGGGCAGATGGCGCGCGGATAGAAGATGGCGGCGTCGCAGGCGCCGCATTTGCGGTAGCGTAGCTCGCCTTCGGCCGCACCCTGCCAATAGGGGTCGCCGTCGGGGTCGATCGCTTGGGTCTCGTCGGCCATATCGCTACTCCAGCCCCAGAATACAGGTCGAATTCGACGACAACACGCCGCCCGTGCCACTGATCAGCGCCATGACCGCGTCGGCCACCTGACGTTCGTCACACTCGCCGCGCAGCTGACGGACCGCCTCGATGATCAGGAAGATGCCGTATTGCCCCGGATGGCAGTAAGACAGCCCGCCGCCATTGGTGTTCAGCGGAAATTCGCCGCCGGGCCCGGTCCGGCCGTTCGCCAGGAACGCGCCGCCTTCGCCGGGTTTGCAGAAGCCGAGGGATTCCAGGGTCAGCAGCACCGTGATGGTAAAACTGTCATAGATCCCGGTGACGTCGATCTGGTCATGGGTCACGCCGGCCATGGCGAAGGCACGTTTGCCCGATTCCGCCGCCGGGGTGACCGTCAGGTCAGGCATTTCCGATATCTGGGCGTGGGACAGGGATTCGCCCTGGCCGAGCAGCCAGACCGGCGGCTTGTCGAGGGTCTTGGCTACATCGGGGCTGACCACGACCACCGCGCCGCCGCCGTCGGTGAACAGGCAGCAATCGAGGCGGTGGAGCGGGCTGGCGATCATCCCGGAATCCAGCACCTCGTCGCGGGTCAGGGGCTCGCGGCGATAGGCCTTGGGGTTGAGCCCGGCCCAGGCGCGGGTGGAGACCGCGAGATCGGCGAGCTGTTCGGAGGTGGTGCCGTATTGGGCGAAATGGCGCGAGGCGGCCATGGCGTAGGCGCCGACCGGGGTCGGCAGACCGTAGGGCGCCTCATATTGATAGCCGAGATCGTTGCGGATCTGGAAGATGTACTTGTCCCGCTTGGAGCGCTGGGTGCTGCCGTAGAGGATCACCGCGACTTTGCAGAGCCCGGCCTGGATCGCCGCGGCGGCATGGCCCAGGTGAAACTCGAAGGAGGCGCCGCCGACCGACGTGCTGTCGGCGTATTTGGGCTGGATGCCGAGATACTCGCAGATCTGCAGCTGGGGCAGGCGGCCCCAGGCGCCCGACACCAGGACCCCGTCCACATCGGACTTCTCAAGCCCGGCATCGGCCAAAGCAGCGGCGAAGGCCTCGGCTTGCAGGGTGAGAACGGTCGAATCGGGAACCACGCCGAGGCGAGATTCCGCCACACCGGCGATGGCGCATGCTTTCTTCAGGCTCAAACTCTTCCCCCACAAAACATCGGCGCACGCTGCTTGGAATTCTGCGGTGCGTTCGACGGTGCCGATTATGTCCAAGCACGGGCAGAAGTCCATGCGCGTGGGCGCATGGCGAGCACGTGATTTGGGGGTTTGCCGCTACTCGCCGGCCAGTTTCCGGATCAGTTGCTGGGCAAACCAGTCCGTATAAAGCTCGGCGCCGGACCGCAGGACATGTCCGGCGTCGTACCAGTGCTCGTCAGTCAGCTGTTCCGGCAGGTCGGAGTCTGAATATTCGATACACCGAATATCAGGGACGCGCAGGCAGATCGCCGCCTGGTGGGCGCGGCGATTCACATCGAGGACGGGCGGGGTGAAATACAGCGCGTTCCTGATGCCGCGTTTGGGGAGGGCGGCAGCCTGCCGCGCGCGCCAGCGCAGGGTGGCATCGAGGACTTCGGCCTTGGCCACATGCACCGGGAAGTCTTTCCGCAACGCCGCGCGGGGAACGGTGGCCGGATTGAAACCCCGGGAGGGGGTGTCGAACGGCTGGTAGGCGTCTCTGGGCAGCAGGAAGGCGGGGTGTTTGGCGTGCCCGGCAAACCCGATGTTGAACATTCGATAAAACACGTGGCGCGCGTAGGTTTTTAATTCATTGGCTTTCTGGAGCGGGGGACGGTTCGACTCCATCAGATGTTCAAAGGCCAGCCACGCATGGTCGCCGTTCATGAATCGGATTCCGCTGGCCTTGTTTTCCTTGTTCGCACCGAATTCGATCTTGGCCTCGGTGGAGATTTCAAACAGGACGGCGATCGGAATGCGGTCCGTCCCGCGCAGATATTCTTCGAGAAAGACATCATGCTCGAACGCGAAGAAGCCGCCGGCCGCGACAAATCGAACGTCGTAGGGAAATCCGGCCCTCTCCAGGGCAGCTTCGAGGCGGTCATCGTCGATCGCATTGGCCGAACGGCTCGAGCCGATAATCAGCACGTCGAGGCGTTTTTCAGACGGGTTTCGCTCGAGTTCTGCCACGACCTCATCGACATGGGTGGCGCGCACGAGATTCAGGCCCCAGGCCGCCACATCGGTGAGGCCGACGAAGGCGATGAAACCGACGATTGCCCCGGCGAAAATCTGGATGGATTGGGCTTTCGTTGGCAGCCGGGTGCGCAAAATCTGTATCGCCACGAGAGCGATGGCACCGAACAGGAGAATGGGCTCTATATTGCTCACGGATTCGATCTCTTATCGGGCGCAACAAACGCGCATTGCCGCGTAGTCTACCCGATTACACCAATGGATGGATGACGGCTGTCACGATGCTGTTTACGGACGCCAGATTCGCTGCTTTCTTCATACTGTGCTTCGCCGTCTATTGGCTGCTCAAGCGCACCGCCCATCGCCATCATTTCCTGCTGGTGATGAGCTACCTGTTTTATGCCGCCTGGGACTACCGGTTCCTGGCCCTGATCATCTACGCCTCTGCTGTCGCCTTCATCGCCGCCAAGCTGATCAGCGCCTGCGATGACGTCGGGCGGCGGCGCAAAATTCTCTTCGTTGCCGTCGGCCTCGAACTCGCAAGTCTGTTTTTTTTCAAATACTTCGGGTTCGTGTTTGAGAATTTAGCGTCAATCGCGAGCCTCCTGTTTCGGACGCCCGACTGGTCGATCCCCGAGATCCTTCTGCCGGTCGGAATCAGCTTCTTCACCTTCCAGGCTATAAGCTACATCGTCGATGTCGCGCGCGGCGACACGCGCCCGTCGTACAACCCGCTGGACGTCGCGCTGTACATCGCGTTTTTCCCGCAGCTGGTGGCGGGTCCGATCGTGCGGTCCACGGACTTCATGCCCCAGCTCGCCGAAACGAAAATCCTGAACTGGGACGGATTTATCCATGGCGCGGCCGTTTTCCTGCTCGGCTTTTGTTACAAGGCCGCGATCGCCGATAATCTGGCGTTGGTCGTCGACCCGGTCTACGGCACGCCGGAGGATTGGTCGCGGCTGTCGCTATGGGTCGCGACATTGGCGTTTCACAGCCAGATCTACTTTGATTTCGCGGGTTATTCCTGGATGGCCATCGGCGTCGCGCTGATGCTCGGTTTCGAGCTGCCCCGCAACTTCAACTATCCCTACATCGCCCGGAATATCCGCGATTTCTGGCAGCGCTGGCATATCTCGCTGTCCGGCTGGCTGCGCGACTATCTCTACATCCCGCTGGGCGGCAGCCGAAACGGTGCGAGCCGCTTCATGTTCGCGGCCATGGTCACCATGATCCTGGGTGGCATATGGCATGGCGCGTCGTGGAATTTCGTCCTGTGGGGGCTGCTGCACGGGGTGGCGATCCTGATCTATCGCTATCGCGCGCTGGTCCCCGGGTTCGGTGAAAAGCGCTGGGGGTCGCCGCTCATTGGCCTGATTCTGGGTGTCGCGATCACCCAGCTCTGGGTGTTGCTGCTCTGGATCCCGTTTCGGGCCGACACGTTCGCAGACACGAGTTACATCGTCTCGGCCATGTTCGGGGGCCCCACCGCGGGTGGCGAGAAGGGTTATGAGCCCTGGATGCTCCTCATGGTGGTCCTGCCGGTGCTGGTCGATGCGATGGCGGGTGCGAAGGTCGAAAAGCTGCGCGCGATGCGGCCGGGCAAGCCGTTCGTCTATGGGCTGGTGGCCGGTGCGGCCTTCGCGCTGATTCTCGTGCTGCTGCCGCTGGACAGCTCGCCGTTCATCTACTTCCGGTTCTAGGCGCCTTCAAGGCTTTCTGCGCGGGTTGGCGGGGCTAATTGCCGAGAAGCAGCTCCTTCACCAAATGCTCGGTGAAGCGTTTGGACCCCAAAAGATTGAGGTGGGTCGCGTCATAAAAATCCTCGTCCTTCCATATATCGTCGAACGCAAAGGATCTGTAGGTTATGCCGAGTCGGGCCGCGATGGCGGTCATTGTGGCGTCGAATTCGCGGATGCTGCCGGCATCGACGGCATCGGAGGATTTCACCGCTTTTTGATATGTCGGTGCAAAGGGGGCTTGGATGACAATCAGGCGCCCGACGCGGTCGCGTAGTTCGGCAAGTGACTGCTCCACCACATCTTTGCGCGGGCCGTCGACACGCCAGTCCTTATACCAACGGCCTCCCAATGCGGGCACGGCGCCGTTATATATTTTTTCGACTGCCGTGTAGCGGGTCTCGGTGATGGGCTGGCCGGCGAGATCGCGCAGTATGTGAGGCTTTGGCCGGCCGGCCACCTGGATGCGTATCTGGTCGAAGACATAGCCGAACAACATCGACGGGTTGTTTGGCAGAAACTCCATCAGGAGCTGAACCGGATTGGTCTCCGCCATCATCGCGTAGGTGTAGTAGCCGCCCTGTTTGAGGCCGTTGTTCAGCATGAATGGAGACATGCTGACGATAACCGTGGCGTCGGTGAAATGGTCGGGGTAGGCGAGGACCGTCTGCAGCACTTCGGGGGGATCGCCGGCGGCAACAGCAATGTTGGCGGCCTTGCCCTCGGGCCAGCCGAGAACACGCTCCGCCGTCGCCGGATCCAGCCCGCGTTCGCTGCGGCTGTCGCCGGCGAAAATGAGTTCCGGATTATGGGTCAGCCGGCCGGAGCGTTTGCCCGCGTTCGGATCGTAAAAGGCGGTTCCCAAAATGCTCAAAAGCAACGCCATGATCGGCAGAAACGCGACCAGCGGCAGCAGGATGTAGAGGGCGACCCATCGTTGGTAAACCGTGAGATGCATCTAGAACTCGAAGTAGAGGAATTCGGTTGGTTCGGCGATCGCGAAGATCCCCAATATCATCATGACGACAAACGCCACGCCCCACCCAAAATTGGGCCGCCACCGCAGCGCCAGAAGCGCGGGCCCCGTCGTTTGACCGACGAAGTTTAGCGCGGGTCGGTATTTTGACATCAACTCCTGGGTGTTCGGCAGGCCCAGCGCGATGACGGCGGCGAGCGCCAGATAACCGACCTGTTTCCAGCCGAAGGTGAGGGCCTCCGCTGCGGGGGGTGTGACGGCGTCGAGGCCGCTCATGGCCGTGAAGATCGCGAACGCGCCGTCGACCGTCTCGGCCCGGAAGAATACCCAGGCGAAGGTCACCGCCAGGAAACTCAGGGCCCAGCAGGCAAGCCGGGCATAGACCGTCTCCACGGATCGGCCGCCGCGCAGTTTTCGCCACCCATGATTGATGATCAGGAAAAGGCCGTGCAGGCCGCCCCAAAGGATGAATCCCCAGCCCGCACCGTGCCAGATCCCGCCGAGCAACATCGTGATGAGCAGGTTGACGTGGCGTCGCGTCGGTCCGCGCCGATTTCCACCGAGCGGAAAATAGAGATAGTCCCGCAGAAAACGCGACAGGGTCATATGCCAGGTGCGCCAGAATTCGATGATGCTGGTGGCTTTGTAGGGAGACGCGAAATTCAGGGGCAGGCGGATGCCGAACATCCGGGCGAGGCCGATGGCCATGTCCGAATAACCCGAAAAATCGAAATAAAGCTGAAAGGTAAACGACAATGCACCGGCCCAGGCGGCCAGGAAGGAAATCGGCGCGCCGGCATCCGCGGCCGCGAAAACCGGGCCGCCGAAGGTGCCCAGAGGGTCTGCGATGAGAACCTTCTTGCTCAACCCGATCACGAAAATGGCGGCCCCGATGGCGATATTGGACGCGCGCAGTCCGGCCAGCTTCTTGAGTTGGCCCAGCATTTCACTGTGGTGAACGATGGGGCCGGCGATCAGCTGCGGGAAAAAGGCGACAAACAGCGCGTATTCCACGAACCGGTGGGGCTGGACCTGACCCCGGCGGCTGTCCACGAGATAGGCGATCTGCTGGAAGGTAAAAAACGAGATCGCGATCGGCAGCACGATCTCGGTCCATTCAAACGCCGATCCCGTGACCTGTGTGACATTCTCCAGGAAGAAATTTGCGTATTTGAAATAGGCGATGGTGGCGAGGTTGCCGGCGATCCCGAGGATCAGCAGGCGGGCGCCTGCGCGGGTCGATCCTGCGGTCCGGATGCGCTGCGCCAGGAGATAGTTGATGGTGCTCGAACCGATCAAAAGGATCAGGAAATACGCATTCCAATGGGCATAGAAGACAAAGGATGACAGCAGCAGCCACACCAGCAGTGCATCGCGCCGGGCAAATCGAGACAGCAACAATGCGCCGGCGACCACGATCGGCAGGAATACAAAAATGAACAGATAGGAGTTGAAAAGCATCGCTTTATGTCTATCGCGCGTGCCGATGCATCGCCACCGTCAATCGCTTGTTCCCTGCGGAGAACGCCCAAATCCAATGGACGAAATGCAGTCGCATCACGGCTTGCTGTTTGGCGGTATTCGCCTAGTTTACAGGGATACTGAAACGGGGAAATGTGCGATGGCGATGCTGGTCGACGGCCAATGGGTCGAAGAGAATGAAACCAAGAACAAGACGGACAAGAACGGCGCCTTCAAGCGCACGGATTCTTCGTTCCGCAATTGGGTGACTGCCGACGGTGCGCCGGGTCCGAGCGGGTCGGGCGGCTTCGTGCCCGAACGCGGGCGCTACCATCTCTACATTGCGATGAACTGCCCATGGGCCCACCGCACGCTGCTGACCCGCACCTTCAAGGGACTGGAAGACGTCATCAGCCTCGACAAGACGGTGCCACGGCGCAACGACCAGGGCTGGTATTTCGACGACGAGCATATCGACAACGTGCTGGGGCTGTCGGCCCTGCATCAGGTCTATACCGCGTCCGATCCCGACGCCACGACCCGGGTGACAGTGCCGGTGCTCTGGGACCGGGAGACCGAAAGTATTGTCAGCAACGAATCTGCCGAGATCATCCGCATGATGGACGGCGCCTTCGATGCCTTCTCGAACAACGAATGCGAGCTGTATCCCGATGAATTGTCCGGACAGATCGACGAGTGGAACGATCTGATTTATCGAACGATCAATAACGGCGTGTACCGCGCCGGTTTCTCCGTCGCCCAGGATGCCTACGAGGCCGCGGTACGCGATGTCTTCGCAACCCTGGACAAGCTTGAGGTGCGTCTGGCCGAGAACCGCTATCTCTGCGGCGATCAGTTCACGGAAGCCGATGTGCGGCTGTTCCCGACCATGATCCGGTTCGATGTGGCCTATTACGGCGCGTTCAAGTGCAATTTGCGGCGCCTGATCGACTACCCGAACCTGTGGGCCTACACCCGCGAGATCTACCAGATGCCCGGCATCGCCGACACGGTCGACCTGGATGTCTACAAGCGCGGCTATTATTCCAAGAGCCCGCAGCGCAACCCGAGCGGCGTCGTCCCGCTGGGGCCCGCCATCGACCCCAGCGTTCCTCACGGCCGCGGTTGACGTAACCCGAAGCAGTCTGCGACTCCCGCTGTTGCGTCAACATCGGTTAATCTGGGCGCGCGAGGGGTGGGGCTGACATGAACGGGGCGATCGAGAATCTGCCACTGATCATTCTGCTGATCGGCGCGACAGTCGTCGCAGCCATGATCCTGCGCGGGCTTTGCCGGCGCATCGGCGTGCCGCCATTGGTCGGCTACATGCTGCTGGGCGTGGCGGCCAGATTCGTTGATATAAACGGGGCACTGCTGACCGGCGACGTGATCGCGGTCTACGAGTTTCTCGGCGGCATCGGCGTTATCACATTACTGTTTCGCGTCGGGATCGAGGCGGATATTCGCGACATGCTGCGACAGATTCGGCGGGCTGCCTGGGTCTGGATCGGGAACGTCGCGGCGAGCGGCCTGGCGGGGTTTGCCACCGCCCATTACCTGCTTGGGCTTCCGCTCATTCCCAGCCTTTTTGCGGGCGTCGCCCTGACGGCCACAAGCCTCGGTATTTGCCTCGGCGTCTGGCGCGAGGCCGGACGCTTGCGCACCCCGGCCGGTGCATTGCTGACGGACGTCGCCGAGCTGGATGACATCTCGGGCGTCATTCTGATGATCCTGCTGATCTCGATCGCGCCGGTCCTGCTGTTGGGGAACGGCGGCGTGCTTGGTGCGTTGGGGCAGGCCGGGATTGGCGTGTTGATCAAGGTCGCCGGTTTCGCGGCAGTCTGTGTCGCCTTTGCCTACTATTTCGAACGGCCCATCACGACGTTCTTTGAGCGTCTCGAGCCGAGCCCGAACCGGATGATTCCGATCGCGGGAATGGCACTTATCATCGCCGCTGCTGCGGGCTGGCTGGGGTTTTCCCTTGCTGTCGGCGGTCTATTTGCGGGCATGATCTTCAGCCACGAGAAGGCCGCCGCGCAGGTCGATGAGGCTTTTTCGCCGCTGTATGATTTCTTCTCGCCATTCTTCTTCGTCAGCATCGGATTGTTGTTTGAACCCACTCTGCTGGTTGCCGGCCTGGTGATCGGTGTCCCGCTGCTCGTCGCCGGTGTCTTTGGAAAGATTGTCGGAACGGTGCTGCCGGCACTATCGATGACCAGCGTGATGGGCGGCATCGTGCTTGGGGTGAGCATGGTTCCGCGTGCGGAGATCGCGCTGGTCATCGCCTTCGAGGGGCGCCGATTGGGAGACTGGGCGATGCCGCCGGATCTGTTCTCCGCAATCGTGATGGTCAGCCTGGTGACGTCGCTCGTCACGCCGATTATCGTCGCGCGTCTGCTGTCGGGCTGGACGCCGCGCTTGAAGGGCGAAACCCCGCCCGAGGGCCCTCCGCAGTCCTAGGGAAATCCCGCAGCGGACCTAGCCGATCGCCCCGCAGGCGTGGGTGATGCCGGTGCTGATCTTCTGGATCAGCGCGTAGGTCTCGCGCATCGGTTTGAAGATCGTGATGTGCTCATCGATATAGCCTTCGCGGCTGAGCTGGGCGTAGGAGGAGGGTTCACCAAAATCCTCTGCCGGCCGCTGACTGCTGGGGACCGGGAAGGCGCGTTCGAGAATCACCAGCGCACTCGGGATGCCGAGCTGCAGCAATTCGGCCACGACATCGTCGATGGTGACATTGGGTTCCCGGCTGAAGCGCGGCACACGGGTGACGAGCCGGAACAGATGCCCGATCAGTGCCACGCGAATGGCGTGGAGCAATTCCACCGTGGCGTCAGGATCGGGAGTCGCATCGGGCGTGGCCGCGCCGTTTAGGCCGAGTTCGTCGAACGCCGCCCGCCGCGCGATGCTGTCTTGCAGGAACAACCGCAACATCCGGCTCAGCCGTTCGTGACGCCGGTTGCGCTGAAGCGTGTCGGCCAGGGCTTCCATGGGGTCGCGCAGGATCGGGTCGTCGCTGGCCTGCGCGCGCAGGAGCCAGGCGACGGGGTCGAACAGGCCGACATAGGCGCGGAACGCGGCCAGCGAGCCGTAATTGTCCGCGCGATAGGCGAGGTCGACCAGGCTCTGCAGGCGCGGTGACTGGTCGTAGATCGCGTGAAACCGCTCGGGATCGATGGCAATCGCGCCACCCAATCCGCCGACGGTGTTCGCGAGATAGCCGAGCTGCTGCAGGATCCCGTTGTTGGGGATCGCGCGGATTTGCGACGGGTGGGATGAATCCGCCGGCCGCTGGCCTTCGTGTGCGCGCTTGGTCGGGCGCGACCCGGATGTGGGCAGGAGGTTGGTCGCGAATGTGCCCAACAGGGATGCATAGTCGGGGTCCTCGACCAGCCGGTCGTGGAAGCTCTTCACGGCGAGGAAGAATTCGAGCGAGAAATCGGTGTCGGCGTAGAAGCTATCGTCGACCGCCGCGGCGGGACCTTCGGTATCGACCCGTTGTTCGACCATCCGGCTGAGTGTCGCCAGGGCGATCTCGGGGTTGGCGAAGAAGACATACCCGTCGCCGCCCTGGAAGCTGAGCTCCTGCTTCGACGTGATATCCGCGGCCGCGAATACCGAACGGCTGAAGGGCGTATCCACATAATCAAGCCGTTGAGCGAACCCCGCGGGGTGGGCGCCGCGCCCGACGGATTCTCCATGGGTGTCGAAGATCACCACTTCGATGTCCGTCAGCCCGGCCGCTGCCAGCACGCCGGCGAGCTTGATCCGGAACCGCTCGATTGCCAGCGAGGCGGCGATCTGCCCCATGAACCGTCCCGCATCGGAGAAGCCGGTCTGCACGCAGAGCCGCTTGCGGGTGCTGACATAGGCCCGGAAATACTCGTTCTCGACGAGTTCCGCGATCATGTCGTGTCCGTGCTCGAGCGCGTGGGGCGTCTCGAACAAGGGGGAGATATCAAGCCGGTCGTCGATCCCGAACAGGCGCGCAAAATACAGCGCGGTGAGAACTTCGAACGGAGATTCACACTCGGCGATTAGCAGCCGGATCGGGGTCTCGGAATCGATATGTTTGAGGATCTGCGAGGCGATCATGAACAGCCGTCGAGCCGACGCCGATTCCGCGATGACGTCGCCGAAATTGCTGGTTACGGGGGACGAGTCGGCGATCAGTTCGTTCAGGGCGCGCATATGGGAGCGCCGGGTGGCCGATACGTTGGGTGAATGTTCGAGGCCGACATCCCGGCGGATCGCGTTGACCAACTGTGACGCGTTGAGCCGGAGATGCACATGCGCTGCACCCAGCCCGCTGGTCGCGACGAGGGCGCGCAGATTGGCAACCGCGCCGGCCAGTTCGCTCGGTGCGATCTCCACGGCGCGATCCAGCGGCGCGCGCAACGCGGCGGCGCTGGTCTGGCGTGTGTCGCTGCGCGAGGCGATGTGGCGGTTGAACTGCTGGACCGCGTCACCATCCATCGTGTCGGTGTTGAGGGACGCAAGGTCGGCTGCGATCAGGTCGCGCAATCCGGCGAGCCGCGCGGCCACCAGTTCTATCTGGGCGGGGAACTCGTCGCCCGGGTCGGCGATGCCGGAAATGTCCGCGTTAATGGCGGCGGCACGGCCGATCAGATAGTCGACCTGGTCGAGTTCGCTGCGCAGGCGCGCGGATAGCGTGTCCGACCAGCCGATGTCGGCGCGGCCATCGAGATCGTATCCGACCCAGCTTGCGAGTGTTGCGATCTGCGGCACGAGTTTGCGCCAGTCGTCGGGATAGGCGGCCCTGGCCACATCGAGAATGATGGCGTGAATCCGGCCACGCGCCAGGCGCGCGTTGGCGATGGCCCGGGCGGCGAATTCCTCTTCCAGGCGCAGGTCGATGGGGGCCGGCGGTCCGAACAGGTTGCCGTCTGACAGGGCCTGGATGACGGCGCTTGAGTCCGACGGGTCTCCTGCGAGCTCAGCAAGGGCGCTCATCGCGTCGCGCGACATGGAGAAGGTGGGATGTGCGGTGAAGACAATGCCGAAGGTCGCGCGTTCGACCCGGGCGCTGAAATCGGCGAATGGGATAGTCTTCCCGTCCGGCCCACGCGTCAGGCCCTCAAACAGGTCGCGCAGACCCTGCGCGTTCGCCTCAGGTTCGACTTCGCCGAGATACTGGCCAAGACGGCCGGCACGGACCTGAAATGCATCCCGCGTCAGCCCGTCGACGGCGTCCGTCAGGTCTGCGAGCGTGATATCGCCGCGATCGAGCATGCGCGTGATCTCGTCGGAGACCTTCTGCACATGGTTTGCGAGCGGCTCGTCCCGTGCCGCATGCCGGTAGGCGCCGTAGAGGATGGACAGCTGACCGGAGATGTCCTCGGACGAACTGGCGGCGCTCATCCGGCCGCTGCGGCCAAGCGATCGAGCCCGGCCTCGAGGTCGGCGATCAGGTCGTCGGGATGTTCGAGCCCGATATGCAACCGCAGCAGCGTGCCGGTCGATTCCCATTCGGTCGCGGTCCGGATCGGTTTCGAGGGAAGGATGAGGGACTCATAGCCACCCCAGCTCGCCCCCATGGCGAACAACTCCATGCCGTCGAGCATGGCGCCCAGTGCGGTGTCGTCATGATGTTTGTCCAGGGTCAGGCCGAACAGGCCGCAGGCCCCCTCGAAATCACGCTTCCAGAGCTCGTGTCCGGGATCATCGGGCAAGGCGGGGAAGAGTATCTTGGTGACTTCCGGGCGAGTCTTCAGCCAGTTCGCGACCTTGAGCGCATTTTCCTCATGCTGGCGCAGGCGCACCGCCATGGTGCGCAGGCCCCGCAAGCCGAGATAGCAGTCGTCCGGCGCGGCGTGCTGCCCCCAGTAACGGAAGTTCATCAGGATCTTTTCGTAATGCTCTTCCGTCGTGACGATGATGCCGAGCATGGCGTCCGAATGGCCAACGATGTATTTGGTCGCGGCATGGACCGAGACATCGACGCCTTTCTCGAAAGAGCGGAAATTGAGCGGCGTGCCCCAGGTGTTGTCGTTGATGACGACGGCGCCGCGCGCGTGGGCGGCGGCGGAAATCGCCGGGATATCCTGGACTTCGAAGGTCTGGGAGCCGGGCGCTTCGGTGAGTACCACTTTGGTGTTGTCCCGCAGCAGGTCGGCGATGCCGCCCCCGATCAGGGGGTCGTAGTAGGTGGTCTCGACGCCATATTTTGCCATGACGTTGTTGCAGAAGTTGCGGGTCGGGAAGTAGGCGCTGTCGGAGACGAGGATATGATCGCCGGCGCTCACAAAGGCCGAAATCGCCGTGGTGATCGATGCGAGCCCGGACGATACCGCGATGGCGTGGTCGCCGCCCTCGACGAGGGCGACGGCCTCTTCGAGAGACTTCTGGGTCGGCGTGCCCATGCGTCCGTAGGTGATGTGCTTGGTGAAATCACGTGCGCGCCATTCGGCCAGGGTCGGGCTGGTCACGGTGGAGGCGTGATAGACCGGCGGATTGACGATCCCGAAATTGTTCTCCGGGTCGCGTCCACCACTGGCGAGCAGCGTCTCCAGGTGGACGTTGTCTTTCTTGGTCATGCGGCACCCTTTTCCTTTGGTGTTTCGTCGTTGCTGCCCCATTCGGTCCAGGATCCGTCATAGAGAGCCCAATTGTCCCGGCCGATGAGATGCATGCCGAGGCCCAGGATGCAGGCGGTGACGCCTGACCCGCAGGTTGTCGCTACGGTTCGAGAGCCGTCCACGCCGACCCGGTCGAAGGCGGCTCGTAGCGTGTCGGCATCGCGGAAGGCGCCGGCATCGGCGTCGACGATCTCGGCATAGGGCAGATTGGTTGAACCCGGGATGTGGCCAGGTTCCACGCCGGCGCGCGCCTCGGGCTGGCTGCCGTCGAAACGATTGGCGGCGCGGGCATCCAGCACCAGTTCCTGGGTGCTCTCGATGTTGGCCTGAATTTGCGCAATCGAGCGGAGCTTCGTCTCGTCCAAACTCGCGTTGAAGCTGGCGGCCGTAAATGACGGAATATCCGCAGTGACCGGACGGCCTTCCGCCTGCCACTTGCGGAAACCGCCGGTCATCACGGCCACATTCTCGTGGCCGAAGGCCCGAAACATCCACCAGACCCGAGGTGCTGAGAACAATCCATCGGCATCGTAGACGATGACCCGCTGATCGTTGGAGATACCCATGGCCCCCACGGCCGCGCCGAAATCTTGCGCGCTCGGGAACATATGGGGCGAGGGGGTTGGGTTTGGGTCGCACACGGCATCGATATCGAAATGCAGCGCGCCCGGGATATGCGCCGCGTCATACTCGGCCTCGCCGTTTCGGCCTGTCGCCGCGAGGTGATAGGAGCCGTCGAGGATGCGGACATTCGGGTCGTCCAGATGGTCGGCGACCCAGGCCGTGTCGACCAGGGAATCAGCATTTGCGTAGGTCATAAGAACTATCCCTTATGTATCTGATTTATATATCATTTAGTGCGATTACAATGCGCCGGTTCTGGCGACCCTTGCTCTCGATTTTCGTGACTGTGATGGCGCCAATTTCAGATGTGTTCGCGACATGCGTGCCGCCGCAGGGCTGCAGATCCTGACCGGCAATCCGGATTAAGCGAATCTGACCTGCGCCGGTCGGTGGTTTCACGCTCATGGTCTTCACCAGGTCGGGCTGGGCGGCGAGTTCGGCGTCGGTGATCCAGTCCTGATCCACGGCGTGGTTGCCGGCGATCAGATCGTTCAGTTTTTCGGTGATCTCGCCCTTGTCCAGATTGCTTTCGGGAATGGCGAAATCGAGCCGGCCCTTGCCGTCATTCACCTGACCGCCGGTCACCGGGAACTCAACGACGGCGGATAGGAGATGCAGGCAGGTGTGGACCCGCATCATGCGGTGCCGCCGCACCCAGTCGATTTCCACCGTGACGTTGGTGCCTGGTGGTGGTGACGCCTGGCCTTCTGCGGGAACATGAACGATCACATCCGGCCCGCCATCCTCGTCGCGGCCCTTCACGGTCGTTGCAATCTCGATTGTGCTGCCGTCCGGAAGTCGCAGGATGCCGGAATCGCCCGGCTGTCCGCCGCCTGTCGGGTAGAACACGGTCCGGTCGAGAACAATGCCGCCCAGGTCGTTTACCGTGACGATCGATGCGTCGCAGGTCTTGGCGTAGGCGTCGTCGCGAAAGAGCGTGTCCGTCGCGGCGTTGCTCACTTGTCCAGCCATTCAGGGAAGGGCAGGCCCTTTTCCTTGAGGAACGCGATGTTGAAGATCTTGGATGCGTAGCGATGGGACCCATCACACAGGACCGTGACGATGGTGTGGCCCGGTCCGAGTTCCTTGCCAAGGCGGATCGCGCCGGCGACGTTGATGCCGCTGGAGGTGCCGACGCTGAGGCCTTCTTCGCGGATCAGATTGTACATGATCGGCAGCGCTTCTTCGTCGGGGATCTGGAACGGGAAATCCACCGGGGCGCCCTCGAGATTGGCGGTAATCCGGCCTTGTCCGATGCCTTCGGTGATGGATGAGCCCTCGGATTTGAGCTCGCCATTGGCATAGAAATTATAAATCGCGGCACCCATCGGGTCTGCGAGGCCGATCTTCACATCCGGGTTGCGGCTTTTCAGATACATGCCGACACCCGCGAGGGTGCCGCCGGTGCCGACCGCGCAGATGAAGCCGTCGAGTTTGCCGTCGGTCTGGTCCCAGATTTCGGGGCCGGTGGTGTCGAAATGACCCTGCCGGTTCGCGACATTGTCGAACTGGTTGGCCCAGATGGCGCCGGCGTCTTCCTTGGCGGCGAGTTCGTCGGCCAGGCGGCCGGACTGCTTGATGTAGTTGTTGGGGTCCTTGTAGGGGACCGCGGGCACCTCGATGAGCTCGGCGCCGGCCTGGCGCAGCGCGTCCTTCTTTTCCTGGGTCTGGGTCTCGGGAATGACGATGACCGTCCGGTAGCCGCGGGCGTTGGCCACATGGGCAAGCCCAATGCCGGTGTTGCCGGCTGTGCCCTCGACGATGACGCCGCCGGGTTTGAGCAGGCCTTTGGCCTCGGCGTCCTTGACGATGGCCAGGGCAGCGCGGTCCTTGACGGACCCGGCGGGGTTAAGAAACTCGGCCTTTCCCAGGATGGTGCAGCCGGTCTCTTCCGAGGCCCGGCGCAATTTGATCAGCGGCGTATTGCCGACCGCTTCGATGAAACCGTCGCGAACGTTCATTTCACTGCCTTTTTTGTGTGATTCCCGGGAAAGTACGCTTGGCGGGAATGTAGCTCCCGCCCCGTGGACCTGCAAGCGTGCGGGCGAGCATTCGGCCCGGTTTCGGACAATTTATCGGGCTTGATTGTTGCCGTGGGCCAGCGAATAACAGGGGCGGTCTTGGCGTGGGCGTTGTTCTGGCGTGAATGGGCCGTGGATCGATCAGGGGGATGCAATGGAACTGGGACTTTCGGGAAAACGTGCGCTGGTATCGGGCTCAACTCTGGGGATCGGCCGCGCAATCGCAGAATCTCTCGCCAGAGAAGGCGCGTCGGTGGTCGTGAATGGGCGCGATGTCGCCCGTGTCGAGGAGGCCGTGGCGGAGATATCCAATGTCGGGACAGCGACAGGATTTGCCGCCGATCTCTCGACGGCACAGGGGGCGGCCGATCTGGCTGCCTTTGCGACAGAGGCAGGTCCGGTCGACATCCTGGTCAACAATGCCGGGATGTTCACCGTCAACGAGTTCTTCGATATCGAAGATGCCGACTGGCAGGCGATGTTCGATCTCAATGTTATGAGCGCGGTTCGCCTCTCGCGCGCGTTGATGCCAGGGATGCTCGATCGGGGCTGGGGCCGGCTGTTGTTCATCGGCTCGGACCAGAGTTCCAAGCCCAATCCGTCGATGGCCCATTACGCCATGACCAAGACCGCACTGGTCTCCATCGCACGTAGCCTGGCCGAACGAACGCGTGAGACCGGCGTGACGGTAAACACCCTGCAGGTCGCCCCGACTTGGACCGATGGCGTGGAGGCCTTCATGCAGCAGATGGCGGAGATCGAAGGCACGACACCGGAAGAGATGAGCAAAGGCTATTTTGCCGAAGGGGAAGGGAGCACGTCGCTGTTGCAGCGCTGGGCGAAACCCGAAGAGATCGCGGCGGTTGCCACGTTCCTGTGTTCGCCTCAGGCGTCTGCGATCAACGGCAGCGCGCCGCGCGCGGATGGCGGCATGGTGCGCTCGCTTTTCTAGTCGTTTTTCGGGGCGGTGTCCGCGCTGTCCGGCTCACCTCGCTCCAGTATATTCTGTGCGTCGGGTGAGACCGAGCGCAGATGCAGGTCGCGTTGCGGGAAGGGAATTTCGATTCCGTTCTCGTGGAACAGGTCCCACACCCGAAGCAGAACCGCGCTCTTGATGTTCGACACGCCGCCCTGCGGATCGCTGATCCAGAAGCGGATCTCCATGTCGACCGAACTGTCGCCGAACCCCTTGAGCAGGCACACCGGCTTGGGGTCGCTGACGATCCGGTCCAGGCCCTCGGTCGCCTCGATGCACAGGGCGATCGCCTGGTGCACGTCGGTGCCATAGGAGACGCCGACCGGGATTTTCAGCCGGACACGTTTGCCGCTGAACGACCAGTTTTCGACGCGCGTGACGATCAGCTCTTCGTTCGGGATCAGATGCTCGATGCCGTCGCGGGTGACGACGGACACGTAGCGCGCGCCCAGGGACTGGATCCAGCCATAGGTGCCGGCCACGCCGATCGTGTCGCCCGGCTTGATGGAACGATCCATCAGCAGGATGATTCCGCTGATGAAGTTGCTGACGATCTTCTGCAGGCCGAAACCGATGCCCACGCCCAGCGCGCCGCCGAACACCGCCAGGGCGGTCAAATCGATCCCGACGCTGTTGATCGCGACGAACACGGCGAAGATGACCAGCACGATCTTCAGCAGTTTGGAGAACAGGACCTGCATCGAGGGTGTCAGGTTCGGCAGCTTGTTGATGCGCCGCTCGAGCAGGTTCGCGGAGATGTTGGCCAGCCAAAGCAGCAGGACCAGATAGAACAACCCCTCGATGACCCCGAGAGCGGTCACGCGGACCTGGCCGATTTTGAGCGCGATCCCGTCGAGGAGGTCGAGCGCCGGCTGTAGGAAGCCGAGAATATTCAACGCCGCGATGATCCAGACCACGACCGCGATGAAACGTGCCCAGACCTCTTCGCGCACGAACTGGGTGATCAGCCGGATGACGATCCAGGCGTTGACCAGGCTGACGACGACCGACATCAGCTTGTCGCGCAATTCGAGCTGATCGGCGATGGCGACCGCGATCCAGAGCAAGACGACCCAGATGATCGGCGTGACCAGCGTCAGAAATGTCCGCCAGACCAGGGAAAGTTTGGCGTCGTGGCGCGCGTTCTCGAGTTTTGCTTCGAGCCAGTTCCGGAAGGGGATGGCGATGACCCGGGCGAGGATCAGGGTCGTCACGATCGCGCCGAGTTCCCACAACGCGGCCAGGGTCAGGATTTCGGTCTCGACCCATATCTGTGCGTCGGCCAAGAGGGCCACCCACAATTCACGATCCAGAAGCCTGTCCATTTATGCCGTCAGTTCCGCTCACAATGCCGTCGGACAGGTCGGTCAAACCAAGTTTACCGACAGTCCTATAGCGCAGGGTATCAGCATACAGACGGGGTATGAAGATTCGCGCGGGCAGGCACTGTTGCTCGTTGCTCTTAGTCCTGCGGATAGAATGCGTTCCGCAATCCCTCGGCCGCAAAATCGAGCGCCTCGAATGCGGCGTCGACATAGCCGCCCATGCTCGGAAACAGGTGGGGATAGCCTTCCCAATTGCGCTGGCGAACGGGCACACCCGCCGCAGCGAGGCGCTCGGCATAGGCGATGCCCTCGTCACGCAGCGGATCGTGGCTCGCCGTGATCACCGTGGCCGGAGGAAGCCCGGCGAAATCATTGGCCTGGAGCGGCGAGACGCGCGGGTCATGGCGCAGCGCCTCGTCGTCGAGATAATTCTCCACCCAGCGTTCCTGCATCCGGCGCGTCAGGATGGGGCCGTCGGCATTCTCCTCGTAGGAGGGGGTGTCGAAGATCAGGTTGGTGATCGGGCAGATCAGCACCTGCGCAGCGAGGGACGGGCCGGAATCGCGAAGCTGCTGGGCGGTGACCGCCGTCAGGTTGCCGCCCGCACTGTCACCGGCGACGGCGATGCGGGTGGGATCGGCGCCGATTTCCTCGGCGTGCTCATGCACCCAACGCACGGCCCATTGGCAATCATCGAAGGCGGCGGGGAACTTATGCTCGGGCGCCAGGCGATATTCGACGGACACGAAGATGGCCCGCGTGGCGTTTGCCATGTAGCGGCATTGCGGTTCGACGGTATCGTGGCAGCCGATGGTCCAGCCGCCGCCATGGAAATAGACGACCACCGGTAAAGGTTGGTCGTCGGGTGCTGTCACGGGGACATAAACGCGCAGCGGCACCGGGCCGCCCGGGCCCAAGGGATACAAATCCATCACCCGGCGAAGCGGTACGGGCGCCTGGTTCAGCAGCGCGACCCGCTCGCGCAGGGTCGCACGGGCCTCACCCGGCGAGAGGTCCGGGAAGCTCACGCCGGCCATCATGCCGACGGCCTTGCGGATTTGGGGGTGAAGTTCCATGGCGCATCGTCCTTCGTATTTGGGTCGGTTCGGGTGCGTGATATGGGGAACGCAACGCGGTTTATAGTTGATCATCCGCGTTCTGTTCACAAATAGAACCCCGACGCGGTCCGGTTATGTGGCGCGACCAGCAAGTTTTGGAGAGAGTAATGCGGACAGAAAAATTCGAATTTCCGGGGCATTCGGGTGAGATGCTGGCGGCCCGGCTGGATGCGCCCGACCAGGCCCCGCGGGCTTACGCATTGTTTGCCCACTGCTTCACCTGCACCAAGGATATCTATGCCGCATCGCGGATTGCGCGTGCGCTGACAGAGACGGGCATCGCGGTCGTCCGGTTCGACTTTACCGGCCTCGGTCATTCCGACGGGGAGTTCGCAAACACCAATTTCTCCTCCAATGTCGAAGATTTGATCGCGGCGGCAGACCATATGCGTGACGCGCTGGCCGCGCCGCATCTGATCATCGGGCACAGCCTGGGCGGAGCGGCGGTCCTCGCGGCGGCCGGTAAGATCGACGAGGTGAAGGCCGTGGTGACCATCGGCGCCCCGGCCGAGCCGGCGCATCTAGCGCACATGTTTCAGGAATCGGCCGCGGAGATCGAGGCGGCCGGCGAGGCAAACGTCCTGCTGGCCGGGCGTGAATTCACCATCAAGAAGCAGTTCCTCGACGACATCCAGGGGCAAACCCTGACCGAATGCCTGGCAAAGCTGGGGCGGGCGCTGCTGGTCATGCACAGCCCCATCGACAACACCGTGGGCATCGAGAATGCCGCGGCGATCTTCGCCGCCGCCAAACACCCCAAGAGCTTTATCTCGCTCGATGATGCCGACCATCTCGTCTCGCGCAAGCAAGACGCTGAATATGCCGCGACCGTGCTGGCGGCATGGGCTAGCCGCTATATCCCGGCGGTTGTGGCATCAGATGATGCGGGGGCACCCGCTGCGGAAGGCGAAGTTGTCGTGTCGGAGACCGGCGAGAACCCGTTTGCCCAGGCGATCAGTGCCGGCGTGCACAGCCTGCGCGCCGATGAACCGCTGAAGATCGGCGGCGGGAACACCGGCCCCACGCCTTACGACCTGCTGCTGTCGGGCCTGGGGGCCTGCACGTCCATGACCATCCGGATGTATGCCAACCGCAAGAAGTGGCCGCTCGAGAAGGCCGTCGTGCGGTTGAAGCACGATAAGATTCATGCCGAGGATTGCGCCGACTGCGAGACCAGGGACGGGCGGGTCGACCGCATCGAACGGACCATCGAACTCACCGGTGATCTGGACGACGAACAACGCGCGCGGCTGCTCGAGATCGCCGACAAATGCCCGGTTCACCGGACGCTCGAGAGCGAGGTGAAGGTGGAGACCCGGCTGGCGGGCTGAGTTCACATCACGCTGGCCTCGCGCAATCGTGGCTTCTGTATTCATTGCGACGCTCGCCGGTTCGGCCAATACTTCGATACTTGGCGCAAACGGGAGGAACGGCAATGCGGAAACACGGAATTGCTTTCTGTGGGGTTGTCGCACTTCTCTGGGTAAATTTTTTCACTGTGAATGGAGCTGCTGCCCAAGCGCAAACGCATGCAGATTCATGCGGTCAGGTGACTCTCGCGGATATGGATTGGGGTTCTGCGACTCTGCTTGCTAATTTGGATCGCTTTGTTCTTCAGCATGGTTATAGGTGTGAAGCCGTATTGATCGCCGGCGACACGGTATCAACCGGGACATCGATGATCCGGGATGCATTCCCCGATATTGCGTCAGAACTCTGGACTGATTCCTTTGGTGTCGATCTCACGGCAGCAATCAAGGACGGCAAAGTCGTCATTACCGGTGCGTCGCTTTCGGGCGGAGGGCAGGAGGGGTTCTGGGTGCCGCGATATTTGGTCGAGCGCAATCCTGAACTAGCGCGGATCGAAGGCGTGATTGCGAATATCAATTTGTTCCGTCGCCCCGGGGAATCTGCACCACGTTTTATGAGTTGCCCGGACGATTGGGCCTGTCACGTAGCCGTTGGAAATCTGTTCAATGCGCTTGGACTCGGCGCCACCGGTTTTACATTGGAAGTCCCCGAGAGCGGCCAAGATCTTGCGCAATCCCTGCGTTCGGCTGTCTCGGCTCGACAGCCTTGGTTCGGCTACTACTGGGCTCCGACGGCACTGCTCGGCGAATTAGATATGGTGCTGGTTGATTTTGGGTCGGGTGCCAACAAGCCCCATTTTCTTGAATGCATTACTCGGACGGATTGCGCCAGTCCCCAGCCGACCATGTTTCCGCCGGCACCGATCAAAACCCTTGTCGCGTCCGAATTCGCGGAGCGCGCGCCCGATGTAATCGCCTATCTCTCGAACCGTTCCTTCTCGAATGCAGCGATGAGCAGACTGTTGGCCTGGATGGAAGCAAACAGGGCGGATGGCGCCGCAGGTGCGGTCCATTTCCTCAAGGAACAGGAGAGTGTCTGGTCATCGTGGGTCGATGCGGACGCGGCCCAGCGTATCAAGGCGGCACTCGACGTGCTTTAGCCGTCTATCCCGTCAGCAATCGGTTCCGGTGTGTGCCTGCTTCCAGTTCTGCGCTGTGCGCAACATTCTACAGAGATCGGAAGGTGAGGTGGCGCTGTCGGTAACATTTCGCAGATCGGCCCCCGCAATATTTGTACCAATCAGAGAGGCGGCGGTTAGGGTTGCGCCTCGGAGGTTCGCGCCGCGTAGATCGGCCCCGTCCAATTTGGCGCCGGCGAGATTGGCTTGGAACAGGTTGGCCGCACGAAGGTCGGTATCGCTCAGATCGGCATTTACCAGAAACGCACGTTCGGCATTGGCTAAACGGAGGTTCTTCCCGCTGAGTTTGGCGCCGACTGTCGCCTCCAAGAGGGCCACGATTCTATCGCCTGCGACAGTCACGGCTGAGCGTTGAGAGACTTCCGCATCGCGTAGGTCCGCGTATAGGTTATAGCCGAAGACTTCGAGCTTGGCGCGCGTATCCGCGGCGAATACCCAGGCGCTCGCTGTGATAGCCACGATAGCGGTAGCCAAGCCTGCTGATAACGCCGCGCGGTGTTGTTGGAATGGGATTGGCGCCAGGTCGCGTAGCGTCGCGCGGGCGCGCCAATAGAAGGTAACCCAAGAGAAGATTGAAATTACGATGGTCACTGAAATGAGGGTGATGCCTACCCAATCATGGCTTGGTAGGTAGCGAACCCAGAACGCGACCAGAGTGAGGGGAACGAGGCCCCAGGCAGTCGCTATCGACAAGCTGAAATTGGCGAGGGGGAAAGATTGTTTTGACCCGATCAATAGGGGTACGTGGATGGGGATGAGGTTCATCAACAGCCAGGGGTAAGCACGTTGATGCAGCATTCTTCCGTCGGGAAAAACGGCTGGTAATGACGCCAGGCCTTCCCAGAGATTTTGAAGATACAGATGTAAGTAGAAGTAGAGAGCAAGGAGAAGAACCGGAGCGGCGATATAGAAGCCGGCAATCGGGACCTTGGTCTGGATGATTGGAAGCGGCGTGCTGGCGGAACTCGTTAGCAGCCCGGCATCGGTAGTGGTGCCGATTGTAAGCCAAGAAAAGACGCAAGCACCGATGAGGGCGAGAAAAATGACCCGCGCGTGTTTTGACAGTTCTTCCACATGGCGCAGGCCTTCGAACTTATTGACCTCCTCGGGTAGTTGCGCGTTGGTTAGGTCGGCTCCACCCAAATCCACAGATTGAAGCCCGTCGACAGTAGTCATGCGCGCGTCACGTAGGTGAGCATGTCGAAGATTTGTTCGGGTCAATACCGAGTGGACCGACGAAGACGGCCTCTCAAATTCGCCATCGATTTCTGGAATGACGGCGTCATCGAAATTGGCACCACTGAGATTGGCACCAGATAGGTCCGCGTCCTGCAGGTGCGCGCCACGTAAGTAGGCGCGTTCGAGGTCGGCGCCGCGAAGTTTCGCAGATGCGAGTGTGGCGCTGCGTAGGTCGGTGCGTACCAGTGAGGCGCCGTTCAGGTTCGCCTGATTGAAGTTCGATCGTCGGCAATTCGCCCCATTGAGCTTTGCGGCACGCAGATCCGCGCCGAACAGATAAGCGTGGTCCAGCCGACTCCTGTTCAGATTTGAACCGGACAGGTTCGCGCCCTGCAAATCAGCTCCAGAGAAAGTAGCCAATGAAAGCTGCGCGCCAGCTAGATCAGCGTTAAATAGGTTTACGCGTTCGGCGGAACACCGCGTGAGATTGGAACCTGTCAATTTGGCTTCGGAGAGGTTTGCGTCTCTTAGAATACAACCCCAGAGGTTAGAATTGGCGATCCTGGCTTGCGGTAGGCGTGCGCCGGACAGGTCCGCGTTTCGGATGGAGACGCCACTAAAGTGGGCGCAGTGTCCGTCCGCGCATTCGGATTCAAGCCATACGCGATGATCATCCAATTTCTGATGCAAAAGATCGGTGTTGAGCGGTTTGCCGTCGATCATACCAGCTGGATCATTCGTATCTTCGGCGATGATTATTCTCGGTTTTGCCCCATATTCCTTCGGTGCGATCGCTTCAACCTCGCGGATGCGTTTGGCGAGCGGAAGGTAATCCTCGTTTGTCGCATCGACGATGGCGCGCATGCCCATAGCCTGCATAATGTTTGCCATCTCCGGGCGCGCTGAGACCTCGACCATGGCGTCGCGCAAGATCTCGACTTCGCCGGGAGTGCGGTTGTGCCCCGTTACATAGGGTGGCGCCTGGGCCCTGTCCGTGAATTCGACCTGTACGAGTGATGCGCAAAGCTCGGGGTAGTGTTCCTTGATGATGGAGAAGGAGATGGCATCAATCGCGGCAATTGCTGCCGTTTGCGTGTCGCCGTCTTCGTCATCGCCCGGTTCCCAATTCGCGATCGCGCGAAGCGATTCGATATGCGATCCGGTTGGCCGATAGCTGCCGAAAAAATTTGCACAGTCAGAGGATGACTTGCTGACGGAATGGAAAAGGGCAGTATGTCCGCTGTAGGATTGGTCTTCGTTGAAGGCGGCGCGGGCGCCCTTAAAGTCGCCGATCGACGTGCGCGGATCTCGGCGGTTCTTCACGATCACAGAGCGATATTCGCCCGGTGCGATGGCGGTGCTCTCGGGGTCGTTCAGTGTGTTTGCGGTCAGCAAGTCCCTGTCGATAACGAAGTCAGGAACGGCGACCACCTGAAGGTCGTGCGCGTTGGTTGCGATGTGATAGCCGCAACACTGAGTCAACAACAAGCGGGGAGACGACCAGTGTGACCGAAAGTCTTCCGGATCATGGATTTTTTCGGGAAGGAAACCGTCAATTTTGCCATCTATGGTGCTACGTAGTTCGTTCCAGAACGATTGATGGGCGTGGCGTATTTCCCGGAACGGATACCAGGGAAACGAAACGATCAACTCTTTATCGTTCGACGACATTTTCAACACAGAGTGTTTTGCGGAACCAAGCTGTGACTCTCGCCCGAAGCACGCAGGGCTCGCAACATAAATGACACTCCCTTAATTCAGGTCCACCAGCGCCCGCTGGCGCCGATCACCACGACGATCAGGCCCAGGGGCAGGTTGACCGCGATGATCTTGCGGATGCGGTTCATATCCTTGCCGGCCTGCGGCCAGTTCGCCGCATCGACCGCCTCGCGGAAGTCCGACCAGGCCCCCCAGTAGAGCCAGGCGAAGAGCAGGGCCATGATCCAGGCCAGGCCGTGCATGATGTGGACATGGGTGCCGGCGAAGGCAAAGCCGCCCTGTTCGGTGAACAGCACCACATAGCCTGAGGCGAACAGCAGGACGATCGACAGCCAGACCCAGGGGAAGAATTTCTGGAAGGTTGCGCGCATGAGCCCCAGCCGGTCGGCCGGTTGCGCCAGCGCTCCGAGCGCGGGGCGCAGGCAGACATAGATGGCGAACATGCCGCCGACCCAGATGACGGCACCGAGGATGTGGAGGGAAAGCGCGATCGTGGTCATGGGGAGGCTCCGGCGGGAAGGGCTGTGGCAGGCATAGTACCTGTCGCGCTGCGCCGTTCAGTGAAAATTCCGTGACTTGATCGCGATGTGGGTGTTGCGCGGGTGGCGCCAGAGTGAGGGCTTCACGAGTTTGGACCCGCCGGCCTCTGACGGGGGCCGGTCGGGCGGCACGTCGTATTTGATCTCGTCGGCGCTGCTGTCGCTGCCATCGCCGAGCGCATCGAGCCGATCCGAGAGGTCGACGATGTCCTCGGCGATCAGGTGGGTGACGATGCCCTGGCGCTGCAGCCGGCCGGTGATCTTCACCAGCCGTGACGAGAGCACCACCTTGCGCAGGCGCTCGAAGACGTCGGGCCAGATGATGACGTTGGCGACCCCGGTCTCGTCCTCCAGGGTCAGGAAGATCACGCCGTTGGCCGTCCCGGGGCGCTGGCGGACCAGGATCAGCCCGACCGTGGTCAGGCGCTGATTGTTGGGGCGCTCGCGCAGTTCGCGGGCCGGCACGGCACCCATCGCCGCGAGTTCGTCGCGCAGCAGTCCCACCGGGTGATGCTTCAGGGACATGCGGATCGCGGCGTAGTCATTGGCGACGACCTCGCCGGGGGTCTCGTCGGGCAAGGCTATCTGGGCCTCGGGGGAGGCTTCGGGGGTGGCATCACGCGCCTCGGCTGCGGCGAACAGGGGCAGGGCGGCGGACGTCTCGCGGCCGTTATGTCCGAGTGCGCGGATCGCCCACAGGGCCTCGCGGCGTTCGAGGCCGAGGGAGTCGAACGCGCCGGCCTCGGCAAGGGCCACCAGGGCGGCCGTGTTGATGTTGGTGCGGCGCCAGACATCCTCGACCGAGACGTAGCCTTTCTCGGGCAGGGCATCCGCGACGGCCTCGGCGGCCTCCCGGTTCAAAGACTTGATCTGCCGATAGCCGAGGCGCAATGCGTGGATGCTTCCGCCCTTCGAGACGGGCCTTCGGCCCTCCTCAGGGTGAGGTTGCTGGGAAAAGTCCTCATCCTGAGGAGCCCGCGTCGGCGGGCGTCTCGAAGGATGGTCCTCTGCCAGCGCCTCCAGCCGGTTGTCCCACAGGGAATGGTTCACATCGGGGCCGCGCACCTCGACGTCATGCTCACGGGCATCGCGGACGATCTGCGCGGGGGCATAGAAGCCCATGGGCTGGCTGTTGAGCAGGGCCGCGGCGAACACGTCGGGGTAATGGCATTTGAGCCAGGAGGAGACATAGACCAGCAGGGCAAAGGACGCGGCGTGGCTTTCGGGGAAGCCGTACTCGCCGAAGCCCTCGATTTGGCGGAAGCAACGCTCGGCGAAGTCGCGGTCGTAGCCGCGTTCGGCCATGCCCTCGACCATCTTGGCGTGGAAGGTGTGAATGGTGCCGGTCTTGCGGAAGGTCGCCATGGCGCGGCGCAGCTGGTCGGCCTCGCCGGGGGTGAAGCCGGCGGCGACGATGGCGATCTTCATCGCCTGTTCCTGGAACAGGGGCACGCCGAGGGTCTTGCCGAGGACGTCTTCGAGCTCCTTTGAGGGGAATTCCACGGTCTCCAGCCCGTCGCGCCGGCGGATATAGGGGTGCACCATGTCGCCCTGGATCGGGCCGGGGCGGATGATCGCGACCTCGATCACCAGATCGTAGAAGTTGCGCGGCTTCATGCGCGGCAGGAAGGCCATCTGGGCCCGGCTCTCGACCTGGAACACGCCCAGGGAATCCGCCTGACCGAGCATGTCGTAGACCGCCGGGTCCTCGGGCGGCACGGTCGCCAGTTCCATGGGGCGGTCATAATGGTTGGCCAGCAGGGTGAAGGCCTTGCGGATGCAGGTCAGCATGCCGAGCGCGAGCACGTCGATCTTGAGGATGCCGAGCGCGTCGAGATCATCCTTGTCCCACTCGATGACCGTGCGGTTGTCCATCGCGGCGTTTTCGATGGGCACGAGTGCGTCGAGCCGCTCGCGGGTGATGATGAACCCGCCGACATGCTGGGACAGGTGGCGGGGAAAGCCGATCAGCTCGCGGGTTAGGCGCAGCGCGAGGCCCAGCCGGTTGTCGTCCGGGTCGAGACCGAGGGAGCGCACCACCTCGTCGGGCACGCCGTCATTGGACCAGCCCCAGACCTGGCCCGACAGGGCGGCCACCGTGTCCCCGGTCAGGCCGAGCGCCTTGCCGACCTCGCGCAGGGCCGAGCGCGAGCGATAGCTGATCACCGTGGCGGCCAGTCCGGCGCGGTCGCGACCGTATTTCGCGTAGATGTACTGGATCACCTCCTCGCGGCGTTCATGCTCGAAATCCACGTCGATATCGGGCGGCTCGTCGCGCTCGGCGGAAATGAACCTCTCGAACAGCAGATCCAGGCGGTTCGGGTCCACCGCGGTGATGCCCAGACAGAAACAGACCGCGGAATTCGCCGCCGACCCGCGCCCCTGGCACAGGATGTCCCGGGAGCGGGCGAAGCGGACGATGTCATCGACCGTCAGGAAGTAGGCGGCATAACCCAGCTCGGCGATCAAAGTGAGCTCATGCTCAAGCTGGGCGCGGACTTTGGCGGGAACGCCGTCGGGATAACGGTTCGCCGCGCCGCGCCAGGTGAGCCGCGCCAGTTCGGCATCGGGGGTGCGCCCGGCGGCGACCGGCTCGGCGGGATATTCGTAGCGCAGCTCGTCGAGGGAAAAGCGGCATTTGGCGGCGATTTGGGCCGTCCGGGCGACCGCGTCGGGATAATCGCGGAACAGCCGCGCCATCTCGCCCGCCGGCTTCAGGTGCCGCTCGGCGTTGACCGCCAGGCGGCGCCCCGCATTGTCGATGGTGCAATGCTCGCGGATGCAGGTGACCACGTCGGCCAGGGCGCGCCGTTCGACCGTGTGATAGCGCACATCGTTGGTGGCCACGAGGGGCGTGGCGCAAGCCTCGGCGATGGCGGCCAGGCGGGCGAGCCGCCTTGTGTCGTCGCCCCGGTAGAGATGGCTGGCGGCGAGGTAAGTTTCTGATTCAAGTTCGTCGGATAGGCGATTCAAAAAGCTGGAAAAAATGCCCTCGGGGTTTTCCGTCAGATCATCCGGCGGCAGGGCGATGAGGATTTGATCGAGGCCACGCTGGAAGTTCCCGTCCGGGTCTGTCAGATCGGCGATCGTCAGGTGGCACTGGGCCTTTTCCGCGCGGCGTTTCCCCAGGGTCAGAAGCTGGGACAGGCGACTGTAGGCGGCCTTGTCCGTCGGCAGGCAAATCAGGGAGGGGCTCGAATCCATGAAATCCAGCCGAGCCCCCACAATTACCCGGATTTCGGCCTGTTTGGCCCCCAGATGCCCGCGCACCACGCCGGCCAGCGTGTTGCGGTCGGTGATGGCGACGGCCCGATGCCCCAGTTCGGCGGCTCGCGCGGCCAGTTCCTCGGGATGGGCGGCCCCCTCCAGGAACGAGAAATTGCTCGTCACCTGCAGCTCGACATATTCGGGGGCGGTGATCATCGGCCCGGTTTCCGGGCGGGTTTGAAACCCGCCCCTACGGTCTCGTTATTCGGCTTTTGGGCG
>TARA_R110002110_G_scaffold5437_2_pt1 | contig 49404 bp, 52 predicted proteins | sample TARA_R110002110 | Tara Oceans TARA_R110002110 (sample SAMEA4397330) | marine metagenome | biome: Polar Biome; feature: [SRF] surface water layer (ENVO:00010504); material: water (ENVO:00002006), including particulate matter (ENVO:01000060) such as... | depth 5 m | reverse complement strand
GGTCATAGATGAAGAGCTTAGATGTGCTGACGCTTTTCCCCCCCTTTAAGCCCGCTCTCTTCGGAGGGCGGGCTTTTTATTGCCTTAATAGCACGCGATCAACTATTTATATATGATGATTACAAGGAGTACTCTATTATGGCAAAGAGAAACCAATATAATAAGACCAGTTTAACACAAGTATCTGAGTTAACTTTGAATAAAATTGTTACTAATGGAGTTGCCCAGTTCAAATCTGATGTTTATGTAACAGGCACCCTATATGTAGAACATCCTACAGATCCTGAGATAAGATTAACCAAAACAAATCCCGGTGCTACAACACGGTCAAGAATCTTAGAGGAAACAATAGACTTCACTACAATTCCAGCTGGTACGACGTTTACCTCATCCCTAGCAATACCTTTATACAGCAGGGTCGATGCTGTAGGGGTTTATGTTAGTTCTTCCTTCTCGGGTTCATCATATCTTCTCAAACTCGGTCTAGCTGGTAGTGGCATTGGTTATAATTATAACGATGTTGATTATTTCTATAATGAACCGGGGACCGCCCCCGCTCAGAAATTAGAAGACGCGGGCGACAGCGCAGTCTTTTTCCCGACGACATCGGGGTCATGGGGGAACCATGGCGGCCGCAGCGCGCTCAATATGGGCATCACTGGCTCTAATGTTAAATTCCAGTTCGAAACAAGTGCCACAACAAATCTTACAGGCAGCATTGTATTTTCTGCTCACACCTACCAGTATGGCCCACCAACATCTTAGTTGCTAACCGCTTTCTTCTCGGTCGTTTTTATTGCTTTAACAATATGTGGCTAACTACTTATATATGAACCATTAAAGGTTCATCCTAAGTTATTGCGTGCATATAGAAGCACGGTCGCAATCATGCGGTGACACGATTATAAATGGAGGGTTTTTAACTATGGGAACAAAAAGAGTGGGCTTGGCACGAACCCAAGTATTAATTGAGAATTTGAAGAGAGAGTTAACCATGAATCTCTCCACTATCTATAATAGCAAAAGAAAGATTATTGATTCAGCGGCCACACGGGAGCTATTAGCTTCTGAAAGTGGTGCTACTGTCCTGTGGGACAATAGTACTCCTCATACTGTCACACTACCAGCCGCTGAAGCAGGCCTTAATTTCAAAATTGTAGTTAAAGTTGGCTCCAACACAAACCACAAGATCGCCGCCGCTGCTGGCGATTGCTTCTTCGGGCAAGTCACAGTATTGGACAACGCCGACGATAAGCAAGCACAACAGACAGTTACTTATGCAACTGCTATAGGTACGGTCGGTTCCTACGATCACTTATTGCTCAAGGCTAATTCTAATAATACTGGATCCGGCGCAGGCGCTGTTATTGAGCTTGAATGCATCGACTCTATTGCTTGGCGTGTTACAGCTAGGCTAGTCACAACCGCTACGCCAACATCAATTGCCACAATCTATGGTGGATAATATAAAGGAGGACACTGATCATGGGTAAAAGAGGACCGGGTTTAGCAAGAACCCAACATTTAGTTCAAAATTTAGCGAGAGAACTCCAACTGCAAGGCTCGACTGTTGCTAGCACAAAGAGTAAGGTCATTGAAGTTACCGGTACGCGGGAGCTACTTGCTTCCGAAAGTGGTGCCACCGTCTATTGGGAAAAAGGTACTGCACACAACATTACCCTACCCACAGCAGAACAAGGGCTTTATTTTAACGTTGTGATTAAAAAGGCCGAGACACTAACAGCAGCACATCCCCACAAGATTATTGCTGCTGCTGGCGATTGTTTCTTTGGCCAAGTGATGGTAATGCAAAATGATGATAAGACTGCACAACAGACAGTTACTTATGCAACTGCCACAGGTACTCCGGGTGATTATGATCACATTCTACTTTCGTCAAGTGCTACTGACACCGGTTCCGGTGCTGGTGCCAAAATCGAACTTGAATGTATCGAAGCCCTTGTATGGAGAGTAAACGCTACGCTTTCTTCGAGTGGAACACCAAGTAGTATTGCTACCATCTACGCAGGATAGTTTTAGCCTTACGAATAATTTAGTAAAGCCTCCTTCTCCGGAAGGGGGTTTTTCTTTTTGAAAACTAATTATTATAGCCATTTTAATCGTTTGGAGGAAAAATGGGCAAAAAAAGAAGAATAAAAAATAACCCTAAGTTCGTCAATCTCAAGGCCGTTAGGTTCCCAGAACCGATTGAGGAGCCGTCCGAAGAGCCAAATATTGGACTTAAGATCGAGGTGGCGGAGTTGCCACTCCCTGAAAAGGTTGAGAAAGTGGTAGAGGAAGAGGTTGAGAAAGAAAAAGAAACCCCTGAACCCAAGCGACCACCAAAGATCGCGGCTAAGAAAACAAGAACTTCTCGTAAACCGAAGCCAATTACTACAAAAAATCATTCGAAAAAAACGACCACCAAAAAGAAAATCTCTTAATCTTTGATAGTTTATTAGCCCCATCGTTATAAGCGGTATTTTGTTTTGGTTTATAACTACTTATAATAGTGGAGATTATATATGGCTGTACCTGTTCTATCACCAATTAGCACAACTAGTGCTGTGGTACTCACCTCAACCGGCTCGACAGACACTACTGGTAATGGCGCGGCTAACACAACCCACTACCCCTTCGCGCTATATTCCGACACATCGTCAGACTTGTACGATGCAAGTTTTGTCTCTGGCGCTTCTGATCAAGTTGCATATGTTTATAAGAAACTCGGCGGTGACGTATTAGATTTAGAAATTACTGTTGGAAATGTTTATGCAGCCTACGAAGAAGCTGTTTTAGAGTATTCATACCAGATTAATTTACATCAGTCTAAGAATGTTTTATCCGATTATCTGGGTGCAGCCACGGGCACATTCGATCAGGATGGTCAGCTTAAAACTACCTTATCTGGCACTAATGTTAATCTACGTTATCCTAGGTTCCGCCTAGGATATGCTAAAAAGGTAGCCACGGCCATGGCTACAGAAGCTGGAACAGGTGGAGACATAACACAGTACTCCGCATCTTTTGATATATCTAGCAACGAACAAGATTACGACCTTCAAAACATTATTAGTGATAACGCGTCCAATAATGTTGATCCGGCCTCCGGCGCACCAGTTCCATATGTAGGAATCATCGGTACAGGCTCTGGAGAGCTAAATAGGCGCATAACAGTGCGTAGGGTATACTACAAGAGCCCTTCTGCAATGTGGCGCTTCTACGGCTATTATGGAGGCCTTAACGTGGTGGGTAACTTAAACTATTATGGTCAATATTCTGATGATTCTACGTTTGAAGTAATCCCTGTGTGGCAAAATAAGCTTCAAGCAATGGCTTATGAAGATCATATATATACAAGACTTTCTCATTACTCTTACGAAATAAGAAATAACAAATTAAGAATCTTTCCTAAACCTACCTCAAATTCAGGCTTTGGTTATATGAGATTCATGTGGTTTGACTTCACGGTTGACGACGCCACAGAACCATGGGATCAAGAAGGAGACATATACGGAGATCAACAAGGTATCAACAACATGAATACGTTACCTTTCGATAATCTTCCGTATGAAAATATAAATGCTATTGGTAAACAATGGATTAGAAGATACGCTCTTGCCCTTGTCAAAGAAACTCTTGGGCAAATTAGATCTAAGTTTGCCACGATTCCTATCCCCGGAGATAGTGTTAATCTAAATGGCGATGCCTTAGTCACGCAAGCCCGAGAGGAACAAATAAATCTTAAGGAAGAACTCAAGACTAATCTTGAAGAAATGACGTATGCTAAGCTGGTCGAGAGAGATGCCCAAATAGCAGAGAATACGGTCAAGGTGCAGGAGGAAATTCCTCTTCTGATCTATCAGGGGTAATAAAAGATGGCTGACGAAAACAATAAATGGACACAAGCTGGCCAGCCTCCTCCACCCTTGTTTCTTGGAAAGAAAGAAAAAGATCTTGTTAAACAAGTCAATGATGAATTGATTGAGAGGGTTATTGGGCAAGAAATATTATATTATCCTATCGACCTAGAAACCACTGATTTCCACCCAGTCTATGGCGAAGCATTAAGAAAAAACTTTTTACCTCCCGTGCACGTTTATGCTTTAGTAGAATGGAATCAGTTTGCTACTACATTTGATCAAGGTGTCGGCTTAGACAAGCAAGAAGAGATCACGGTACACTTTCATCGCCGCCGCCTGACAGAAGACCAAAATTTGTTTGTTCGAGAAGGCGATTTCGTTCTTTACGGCGATACATACTATGAGATTGTAAATTTATCAGAGCCAAGACAGTTGTTCGGTCAAGTAGAGAATGCGGTAGAAATTACTGCTAAATGCACTCGGGCTCGTCGTGGTATTTTTGATACACCTCTTCCAACTAGACGCGAGATACCATAAGGAGAAATAAATGCCCGACTATTCTTACACAAATGTTGAAAACGCAAATACTATTCTCCAAGAGAAGCTCATAACTCCCTCTACTCTGGAAACAATCGACACTGCTTTTTATAACTTTATGAATGATGACTTAAATCTAAGCACCGAGACGCAAACCGGATTTCGAAAAGTTCCCCTCCTCTGGGTCTCAGCGGAAAGATCCCATCAAATCAAAAGCAACCCCGAACTGCGCGACACAAAGGGTGAATTGGTGTATCCTTTAATGGTCATTTCACGACAGAACACAGAAAAAGATTTTCAATTTAAAGGGGCATTTCAGGCTAATTTTTTTGATGGACCGGCACCTGATCGTTTCCCACGTCGAGTCAATTATCCCATGGCTCGCAGAATTAACCAAGTGAAGACATCGGAATTTGCAAATGCCGATTCGGGCCGCCGAAGGGGCGCGAACAAAAACTTAGGGTCAGGAGACCCGAATAGAAGAACCCCCAAAAACAAGAAAATAGTGTATCAAACCTATTATGCGCCATTACCGACCTATGTTAAAGTAATTTATAATTTGAAAATCCGAACAGATTATCTCAAGCAAATGAACGACCTTACAACACCGTTTTTTACCAAAACAGGGCAAATTAACACCTTCTTCATCGGGGCTGAAGGTCATAGATACGAAGCCTTTATCGATGGTGGCTTTCAAAACAACAGCAATGTTGAAAACCTAGATAGCGAAATAAGAAGGTTTGAAACAGACATAAAATTTAATGTGTTAGGATACCTCATGGGCGAAGGTCCAAACGACGAGCAACCCAAGTTTTCTATTGTAGAAAACGCTGTAGAGATCAAATTACCAAGGGAAAGAGTTATCATTGGTGACATTAATACATATACTACCAGTTCATTCTTCCGCGAATAGTCTTTTCGCCTAATAAATAACTATTTATTTTGATAATATAGGAGTTCGTTTATGGCTGACGACCAAAAGTTTAAATTTATTTCACCCGGCATTTTCTTAAACGAGATTGACCGCTCACAGATCCCCGCACTACCTGATGCTGTAGGGCCGGCGATTATAGGCCGCTCACAAAAAGGCCCAGCGTTTGCACCAACAAAGGTTAACTCATTCAGTGAGTTTACAAACATCTTTGGGTTGCCCATCCCCGGCAATCAGCAATCTGGCGACGTGTGGCGCGAAGGGAGCCAGACGGCTCCTCTTTATGCTGCCTACGCTGCACAAGCTTACCTCGCCGCCGGTGTATCTCCAGTTACCTTTACAAGGCTTCTTGGAAAAGACAACGACGATGCAGCTTCTAGCGAAATCACACTAGCCGAAGCCGGCTGGCAAACCACAACAGTTATAAACCCAGATTATGCATCTACAACAGCCGGCGCATATGGTCTTCTTTACTTCGGCTCCTCTTCGGCAGGCGCTTTAAAGGGTTATCTTGCAGCCACTTTCTATATGTCAGGATGTGCCATTTTCCCTAGTGGGGCTATGGCAGTAGGTTCCAACACGGGTGCAACCCTAAATGCAGCTACTGAAGGCATGAACAAAGTAATTGATATAGGAACAAGTAAAGAGTTTACGCTTGTGTTATCTGGATCAGACGCTTCCACAAGAAAATACGAAGTTTCTATGGAGGTTGATAGCCCGAACTTTGTTAGAAATGTATTCAATACAAACCCTGAGCTTGGTAAGTTTGATAGGAACCGTGTTGTAACATCAGTCGAAAACCCAAGCAATGAAAAAGAATATTGGCTCGGTGAAAGTTATGAAAGAACCATACAAGACAAGATTTTTGCAGCGCACTCTAATTATGCAGTCGCAGTAGTACCTCTTATGAGTGCTAGTATAGCAGGGCCGGCCAATCGTCGCACATCTTATCGTGATGCACTTACCCCATGGGTAATCGCACAAGATACAACCACCAACACAGCTAGCTATAATGCAAATGCCCAGCAAAAGCTTTTCCGATTTGCATCCTTGGATGGCCAAGGCGAATATGCTAATCGTGGTATTAAAATCTCAATTGACAATATTAATTACTCCCCTAATGATAACATAGATTATGGTACTTTTGATATCCTAATCCGAGATTCTAAGGATTCAGATCTCAACCCGACTGTGTTAGAGAGGTTCTCTGGATGCAACCTAGATCCCCTCTCCACCAATTATATTATTAATAAAATAGGTGATCAATTCAAGAGCTTCGATTCAGTTTCTCAAACTATGAGAACATACGGAAATATTCCTAATAATTCCAACTTTGTTCGAGCTATCGTTGACGATGTTGTTGCTGCCGGCGACACTCCTGCATATATTCCATTTGGATATTATGGAGTCCCTAAATTCGAAGATGTGACCGGGCTTACAACAGGCTCTTCCGCCACTACTACTTATATACGAAACGGCGGGTTCTTATCCGGAGCTTTCGGCGCAGGTCCGATATTGTTTGCTTCCGGCGTTTTGGCCCCACCCCTCGGTGGCTTTGATGGAACATTTGATGTATCCTTCCCAACTATACCACAACGAGCTTCTTCATCAGCGGGAGGTACCGACCACCTAAGCGCCTACTTTGGCGTTAGCACTACAAAGACCGCTACCTCAACAGTCTACAATCCGGGATATGTTGACTATACCCGGTTCATGGGGATCAACCCAGTTTCTGATGGTGTGTGGGGTGATAACTATGGCATCGGAACTACCCTAACTGGTGTTGAATTCGAATACGGCTTCTCTCTTGACGAGATTATTCTGGGAACAGGGTCTAACTACAGTTTCTCTGGCAGCCCAATCAGAAACATCTCTGAGGCTGCATATACATCAGGCTCAAGAGCCAGTGGACTAGCCTTTAACAGTAACCCAGATAGCACCCCCGGCCAAACAAGCTATAAAAACATTATTGATGCAGGCGTTAATAGATTTACACTGCCCATGTTCGGTGGCTTTGATGGATTCAGCGTCTATGAAAGAGACCCTGTTCGCAATAACTTAATGGATGGCCGTAGTGAGAACGAAACTACCAACTACGTTATCAACACTTATCAGCATGCTTTGGATATCCTAACCGATACCGAGTCTTATGAGTTCAACGCGATTTGTGCACCCGGTCTGTGGTATGAATCTCTTACAAAGAATGTAATTGATCTTGCCCGAGAGAGGGGAGATGCGCTTGGCGTGATCGACCTCAAGGGTGGCTATATACCTCGCCACGAATTGTATTATGCCTCTGAAACATCACGCGGCGGAGATGTTCAGCAGGTTATGAATAACATAGACTCCCGTAATCTAAATAACTCTTATGGCGCTGCTTACTACCCATGGGTAACAATTCGTGACGATGTTAACTCCACGTTCCTCAAGACGCCCCCTAGCGTCGTCGCACTTGGCGTTCTCGCCAACACAGAGAGGGTAGCCGATGTCTGGTTCGCCCCAGCCGGCTTTAACCGTGGAGGCCTCTCACAGGGCGCAGGAGGCCTACCAGTTGTATCTACCGATGGCAAGATGACCGCAAGAGATAGGGACAACCTATACTCACGTCAGATTAACCCAATCGCTAGTTTCCCATCTGAGGGTGTTGTTATCTTCGGCCAGAAGACGCTTCAGGCTACACAGTCTGCCCTCGATCGTATCAACGTCCGTCGTCTGCTTATCTATGTCAAGAAGGGCATTTCTCAGATTTCCAGTACAGTTCTCTTTGAACAAAACGTTCAATCTACTTGGAATGACTTTAAGTCTAGAGCAGATGGCTTTTTAGGGGATGTGAAGGTTAGATTTGGTGTGGATGATTTCCGCGTAGTACTCGACTCCACTACTACTACCCCAGACTTGGTGGATAGGAACATTATGTATGCCAAGATCTTTATTAAGCCAACGCGCTCAATTGAATACATCGCACTTGACTTTATCATTACTAGATCTGGGGCATCTTTTGATGACTAAGACTATTTATATTATAAAAGGAGATAATTGATGGCTACTGATCTTAAAGGATTTTGGACAGGGGGACTCACCAACGTAAAAGACCCCAAACGTAACTTTAGGTTTAAAGTGAGCTTCTTGGGCTCGGGAGACACCGGCAGTCCCTTGACTGACGGAGGTATCTGGTACGCCAAGAGTGTCACTCAACCATCAATTACTATTTCCGAATCAGTTCATGATTTTATGATGCATAAATATTATTGGCCTGCAAAAGCAGAGTGGAATGAAGTAGACATGGTATTGGTCGATCCCGTCGAGCCAGACTCTTCTGCTAATCTACTTACAATTTTAGACGCTGCTGGCTTTAAGATTCCTGCGAATGCTGGAACCACAGAAGCATTCTCCTCTATTTCAAAAGCTGGAAGCACCGCAGCCCTAGGCAACATACTCATTCAGCAACTCGATGCTACAGGCGAGACAAACCACGAATGGACACTCGTCCATGCATGGGCTAAGGAGGTTTCCTTTTCTAATCTAGATTACACTAGTGAAGATTTGATGGAGATCAACTTTAAGATTCGCTACGATTGGGCTCAATTTGGAACAGGTCCAAACGGCGTGCTTGGTACACAAACCCTCTTCTCCGTCTAATTTCTAGTCGGAGACTAGTTACTGTATGAGCATTCAGTCTGCCGTAGCACCATTCGAATTCTTTTGGGCTAGCCCAGAAGGGAAGAAGCTTTATACTCCGAAACAACAGCAGTTGTTTATGGTTCAGATAGGCGCACCAGCCGGTTATGATGTTGCTAACCCATTGGCACCAAACGTTAGCAGCATTCTACCTACTGGGTTTTACGCAGAAGACGCCCTGTCCGAGTTCGCCTCGATGAACAAAGTCGATCAATCTCTAAAGGGTTATATTTGGTTTGCTAAAGGCATCAATAAACCAGAACTTACCTTTCCCGAATCATCGCCTTCGCAATTAAGAGCTTTTAACGATTTACGCTCATACAGGCCAATTCGTTTGGAAAGCGCCCCTATGTATACACCAATTACTCTGCGAATGATAGACCCAACATCTCCAAACCCAACCAGAAAATTATTAAATCTTCTAAGAATGTCGGGGCTTGGTAGCGAAAATCTTGAAACCGAGGACTTCAGGCTTGCAGACCCACAAGGATTAGCCCAAATCGGCGAAAGATACGATCGAGGTTTCGACGACGTGCTAAGCAGCGCCTTTTTAGACCCAGTTAGAATATATCAGTATGGGCACCTTCCCAACGCTGATCCATTCGAGCCACGCGGCCGCCTTTATTTATTGGAGAAGTGGGAACTTGTCGATCCTAAAGTTAATAGCTTGAATTTTGGCGAGCTTGACTACTCCTCAGAAGATTTTGTTGAAATAACTCTTACATTAACTATAAATGGCTTTAAGTGCACCACATACGATGTCCCCGGCCCCGGCGGTGCTACTGCTCAAAAAGAAACTGTATTCAGATCAGTCAAAAATTCTATTTGACATTTAACAATGTATGTGTTATATTATAAGAAAGCGAGGTTTTAATGCGAGACAATAGCGATAGATATCAGCCCAAACAACAGGCTGACGATGCCCCCGTGGAAGCTGCCACGCAACAAGGAGGGATCTTTAATTTCTCTACTCCAACAGAGTTTGTTACTCTGCCTTCTGAAGGTAAGTTCTACCCAGAAGGACACCCCTTGCGAGGAGTTCCGGAGTTAGAGATACGGTTTATGACAGCCAAAGACGAGGATATTCTTTCCTCACCTTCACTTCTAAGGAAGGGCACTGCGATTGATCGTTTTTTAGAAAACGTATTAATTAACAAGAATATTAAGATAGCTGATATGATGGTCGGAGACAAAAACGCTTTGGTCATCGCGGCTAGAATTACAGGCTTTGGAGCCGATTATACTGCCAAGATTACATGCAATACTTGCGCCCATGCTCCCGAACACCATTTTGACTTATCTAGACTGGGCGCTAAAGAAAGAGAAGATGGAGACGAGCTGTCAATCAACGAGGATGGGACTTTTAATATAACGCTACCCACTACAGGGGTTGAAGTTGCGCTTAAACCCCTACTTTCCTCTGATGAACAAAAACTTACTGCTATTTTAAAAAAGCAAGAAGAGGATAAACGTAAAGAAACTCCCCTTACAACACAACTAAAAGCAATTATTGTATCAGCCAACGGTATTTCTAATCGAGCCCAAGTTGCAAATTTTGTCGAGAATATGCCCTCCCGTGACTCACGTTTTTTGCGTGAATATTACGCGAAAGCTGTTCCGAACATTGACATGACCGAAAGTTATGTCTGCCCTGTATGTTTAGCAGCGCAGGAGGTGGATGTACCGATCACGGTCAACTTTTTTTGGTCTAGGCCCTGAGTACATTCAGAATGTTTATGAGGAAATATTTCTTTTAAAGTATCATGGCAACTGGTCATTCACAGAAAGTTATAATTTGCCAATTTTGATTAGGAGATGGTTCCTTGAAAGATTAGTTAAACAAAAGGAAATGGAAAAAGAGGAAATGGAAAAAGCCTCAAAGGAAGCCAAGAGACGTTGAAAGCTCTTGGTTTTCTTATTTGAGATACTAATTATATACATGGAGACTATAAAACATGTTGCTAGATATCTGGGTTGAAGCCTACAAAAACAATATCAACGAAGTCCGACGCGATAACGACTCACAGATAGGTTATATTGAAGACGCTATAGAGGATGTCGGTGGTGTAGAACCGGGTGAGGTAGTTGCGTCTAAGAAGATTCGCGGTGTTTCTAAAAAGTCCTCTCTTATAGCTGTGAACAAGCAAGGCGTTCCAAGAGCCTATTCTGTAGACCCCACAGGCAAAGCACAAGCGGAGAAATGGGCTGCTGTAGATGACGCCGGAGAACTGCCTCATGAAGAACTTAAGGCAGCCTTGGACAACATATTTTCATATGCTGCACAAATAGCGGTTGTTTTAAATTTGGATCTGGCCAGCGCAGATATGCGTATGCTCTCACGGTACATAAAAACAAATTATGGAGGGCTACAAAAAAGCCTTGATACATCAATAACCGAAGCCATCCAAAGCTTTGATTTCGACGATGAACAACAACCGTCTGAAATAGCTATGAAATTTATAAAGGTATTATCTAAAAGTGGACTTTTCACCCCTTCTGAACTGGATCCTCTCGCGACGGCGGTTAAGAAAGCAGTTGAAGACGATGTGCTCATAGCCCCTCCTAAAACTACCTCACAAGACCCTGTTGAACTCAACAAGTACGATCAGGAGTTTTTCAATCAATCGAAAAAACAACTTCTCAGGCAGCTTAAAGCAGTATCCTCGGGTAACAGAAGAGATTTTTTGTTTAATATGCTCAGGGACCAGTCGGGCCTTGAGGGAAAAAATCTGGAATCTTCCACGCAGAGGCATATGCAAAGTTTTGAAAAAATGCTTAATTCTTCTGACCCTAACGATCTGACTGAATTTATAAGCCTTCTTCCCGGAATGTCTGATGCGGTCAAAAAATTTGAAAGACAACTTAAAATAAACACGAAGACCCCCCTTGAGGAGTCTCTTAACCCAAAGAGTGTTGAATATTACCCCGTTGGGTTTAACCTAACGAATTATAAAAAGCATCGCCCTCTAAACGAAGGCTATTTACAAATGTTTGGCGGCTGGCTTCAGTATATTATGAAAGCAATGTTTGGTAATTTGAATATCCCTGTAAATATTACCGGTAAACGAAGCGAGGTGGATGCTTTGGTGGGTGCCTTATCAAAGGAAAGGTCTTATATAGACACCATTTCGAAATATAGTCTGGACGATGAGAGAACTTACAAATCTAAAAGCAAATTAGACAGGGCAGTAAAAAGCTTTGAATCGGAGACAGGCCTGAAATGGCCTTTCAAATAATATAGATGGCTACACCCGACGATACAAACCTACAGGAAGTGGGTGACTCTAGAGCTAAGAGTATTGAAACCCTCAAACAAGAAATTGAGTTGGTCAAGGCACAGATCTCTGCCTACGAAAGTTTGGGCGACACAGAGCTTAAATATTCTAAAGAAAGAGAATTACGCCAAAAACAAGATCAAATCCTCCTTCGTGCACTGAGAGATCAAACAAAAGAAATCACAAATCTCCAAGCGCAACGTCGTGAAGCCGAAAGACAAGGCAATAAAGAGCGTCTACGAGAGATCGAAAATGAGATAAACAAAAAGCAAGATTTGCTGCAATCCGAGGCTAAAAAAAGAGAAGTCGAAACACAGAATTTAAATTTGCTAGATGACATGACCGATTCCATGTCAAAAATATTTAGCATCGCAACAAAGAAACCTACAGGCCTTATTGGACAGGCAGTATTAAACCCTAAAGCTTTTCTTGGTGCTGCTAAGAATTTTGCTAAAACAATAAACCCGGCATACCTCCTTGCTAATTCAATCGCCATGTTAGCGGCTAACTCTTTGAAGTTGGCAGTAGAGTTAGATGCAGCAACCGTATCATTTAATAGGGCTACCGGTCAAATTGGGTCATTTAATACCGAAGTGTCACAAACTTCCATAGGTCTTATAGGGACAGGCATATCCGCGCGAGATGCATCACAAGCCTACCAAGATCTGTTTGCCACCTATACTGATTTCTCGCGCTTAAACCGCTCTTCGCGCAAAGACGTAGTAGAAGTCACGGCATTACTAGGTAAGATGGGTGTCGCCACCGGAGTTTTAGCCCAAAACATGCAAATAGCAACCAAAGCTTTGGGCATGAACGCTAATCAAGCTGCTGACTTGCAGATTCGTCTTCGAAACTTGGCGATCTCTCTTGGCAAGCCCGTAGAAGAAGTCGCTAAAGACTTTGGCGTTGCAGCCAACACCCTAGCAGCTTTAGGAGAGGAGGGAAATGGCGCTGTTTCTTCTTTTGCTCTACTAGAGGTACAATCTAAAGCCACCGGCCTCAGTGTACAAAAATTAATTGATGTTACATCACAGTTTGATACTTTTGATCAAGCAGCACAATCAGTTGGGCGATTAAATGCCATATTGGGTGGCCCATTCTTAAATACGCTACGGATGACAGCCACAACTGACCCGGCTGAAAGAATGCGACTGCTTGCTGATAGCCTTGATAGGGCCGGCGTTGCTTTCGACGATTTATCCTACTACGAAAAGAAAGCGATCGCGGATGCGGCTGGGCTTGCCGACGTTAACGATTTGGCTCTGTTGCTATCTGGAAATATTTCTAGTCTTACGGCTCCTCAACTCGACTCTTCAAGCATCATAGAACTTAAAAACCAAACTATGCAATTTAACACAGTTATGGAAGAGCTAGCTGAATTGGGCAGAAGCTTTGCAATTGCTTTCAGACCAATCATACCAATACTAAAGGCGATGACCCGCGTCGTCCATCTTCTCTTATCCCCCTTCAAGTTCCTAGGACAAATATTCGAATCGATGGCCCATGGGCTATCAATAGGTTTTTCACCTTCTTTTAATGAATCCATACAGAAAGCATCCGAAGAACTGGAGACACTTAAAACGGTCACTGCCGAGACTATTAATCCAACACAAAAACTTAAAGTTCAAATGCAAGGCACTGCAATATCTGCTGCTAATGTAAGCAAAGAAGCAGCCCGAACCGCTAGCAATCTTACTACTACCCAAGTTGCTGCTGCTCCACAATCCGGCCCGATCACAGTTATAGCACAATTTGGAACCGAAAGGTTTGATGCGGTCGTCGCTAAAAAGCTTGGAGATCGAACGTCCGATACATATAAAACCCTAGGTAAAACTATGAATCGAGGAGGGGCTGTATAATGGCTAGAATAGCACCAGACAAAAACACCCTCTTAACAATCGAACCCCTTAATAGTCTGGGCAGATCAATAAGTTTTACAAATGTAGTGCTTGAGGCCTTTTCTGACTCTTACACTATCAACACAAACCCACAAGTTGTTTTTGGACGTACAGATCCAATCCGGACTTATTCGAATACAGAAAGAACAGTGGCCCTTACTATCCTTGTAAACTCTGATACTGCCTCAGAAGCTGTTGGAAATTTTGATAAGATACAGCAGCTAATCATCGGGTCTTATCCTGATTATTCAGCCTCTGACCGGGCTTTAAAATCACCTCCATTGTTTCTTATGCACATGAATGGGTATGTTCAGGAAGACGGCGGCCCAATTGTTGGTTATTTCGATGAGGTAAAATTTGAGTATGCTGAACCTGATTCTTATGGAAACACACCTCACAGAACTGACGGTACGAACACTTTGGTGCCTCGATATTACCGCTTAAGTCTGGTTTTCCACCCCATGCATTCTGGAGTCAAAGGCTCGGAAGAACAGGTCACGATCGACAATACTTTCCCATACGGCGGCCCATTAAAAAGTTTCTAATAAGGTGACAATACATGTCTAGATACCGAAGATACCAAAAAATAAAAAATGATCTTGATTACTATTCTAAGCAACTAGACGCTAGGGATCGTAAGGCAATAAAGCAGTACCGCCCCAGACCCTTCGGGCCACTCCCAGAGAATGTACAACGCTCCCTCACAGTAAGAACAGAGGTCTGGTCCATAAACACGAAGCTCTATAAGCTATCAGAGAAATATTACGGTTCTCCTGATTTATGGTGGATAATTGGTTACTATAACAACAAGCCTACCGATGCTCATTGGTTTCCCGGCGATGAAGTCTTGGTACCACTCCCTGCTATTGACGTGTTAAGGGCACTGGGGTTGTGAAATGCCTAACAATGTAAAAACGCGTACAGTCTTCGCGGATACAGAAGAAATAATTGATGGTGATACTCTAGACACCTTAGAGGGTGGTATTACCATTGATGTAAATTTTGCTGACGATCCAATAAATACGATGGGTTCTGGAGGAGAAGACCTACTTAACTTTTATGAAAACTTTGAAGATGCGTCTTGGGTTGAAAACGGCGCAACCATTTCGCACGATCAGGGCGCAGGCGCATATAACCGCTATCAAAATTTATCATCTGACCCCTCCCTCACACAAAGTGAAAGAGATGAGTTAAAGTTCCTAGAATCTGCATTTGCCTCTGACAAAATAGTATGGGACACGTTTGAGGGCGTGCTGGGCGGTATGGTGTCAAGCACACAACTGCTCTCCCTCCAACAAGAAGAGTTGGACAAGGCTCGCGAGCAGGCCTTTGTAAATCTCCAGACCGAGCCAAATGTAGACCTCCCTACAGATGCAACAACAATCAGGCTGAACTCGCAGCAAACAGCTTTATTTTTATTGTATAAGCAGCTTAATGATTATTATTTCTTGGGTGACCACCAAGCAGGGGTAACAGCAGGTCGTTCGCTAGGAAACGGGTATTTTGATAGTAATACTTTGAAGGTGGATCTCCCCCGGCAAAACTCCACCCTTAAGACCCTGACCCGGAATTCTGAAGATGACATGCATATGTTTTATTTGAAAAATAAAGTTTACGGCCATCTCGTTCCTGATATAAAATTATATAAAGTTGTTAACGTAAAACAAAAATTTCAACTCACATTAAGAGATGTAGAGACCGAAGAGAGGTACCAAACCGAAACCGAAAAGTATATGATAGAAGATATTCTCCCGCTGGAGTTCCCTCGCTCTATACATGAAGCTTCAATCGAAGGGTCAGCCCCCGGCTTGACCGCAGACCATGGCGTGGGCGGCACGCTCGCGCTATCTCACCGCGCCGGACAAATTGGAATTAAGTCTTTTAATTGGCGCTATGTGGGTACCGACGCTTTCACAGCCGATAAAGATATAGAAGCAGAACTTACTTTAACAATGGATGGCATCGAGGCTTTATTCGCAGAGCGTAAAAACTCTCTTGGACAAACTTACAGAATATCTGATGCGCTTATTTTACCACAATGCTACGAGGACGAAGATATAGACGCGTCTCCCCAGTCTGATCAGACAACACCGAAATATCAAACTTTGGGACCCTCCGACACACTGCCCTTTAAGCCAGAATGTTTTGAATTAATTGTAGACGCGGGTTATAGTTGCGACACTGACATGATTGTTTCAGGAACCGATTCTATTAATGATTTAAGTGTTGTCTATAAACCATTTGGGTCGGATTCAAACCCTCCTGATTCCGACTTCCCACAAGTTGCGCGTCAATCTTTTGATAAATTTAGAAGCTCTTTATTTTTGGGTGTCGTCGATCATGAATTTAATTTTAATGAAAATGGTAGTGTTGAAGTAGAGATCAAATATCGCGGCCGCCTCGGTGGCCGTTTGCGTAGCTCTCAATATAATATTGTTTTCTCTTTTGAACTCCGGGATAGATTGGCAAAATTAGAAAGAAGCATGGAAAAACTTAGAACCAAAGCGGCCGCAGTGCAGGAATCAAAGGGTAATACAGCTACGGGCTGGTTTCAGACTAACGAATATGAAGAAGAATATGAGGAAGCAAAAGAAGAATATGACGGACTTGTAAAGTCAAATCATGGCAGATTCTTTCAGAATGTAGTAAATTATCTAAGAGTAAACCAGAAAATATATAGTCTGAACCTTGATGGTGATCAAGTCAAATATCTTCACTCATATTTGGCCCAAGGTCGAAAGACTGATCTTCACAATTATATTAATTCTATGACAACTAACGGAGACTTGTCAGACCCCGCCACAGTCCAAGCCGTCACAGACAACGATGGGATGTATGATGACATGGGCTTTGCTCCCATCATGGATTACACCATCCCGAACCCATTCCTCGCCGGGGTGAACGGATTACGTCGGCAAAGCGTCTCGTCTTTGAGAAATTTTTTGGACTCCTACAGCACTGATCTAAGTAGATTAGAAGAAGGCCATATTGAAACGGTAGATCTGGAGGCTCAAGACGTTGAACAAGGGCGCTCCTATGGTGGTACCACTGGAGGCTATGGCTCCGTCAATTTCACCTGTTATTTAGGCAAGGAAACACCCAAGAATATACCGTTTATATTTTATGGCGACCTAATAGACGCGGTTATGCAACAATCAGGGCTTGATGCTCCAATGTATGATAGTAGGATTATTCTTGGTGATATACGACTCCCTAAACTTAGCCCCCTCACTGGAGACATAAAGGACCAAAACACAACGTCATTGGCTTCTATTCCAATCACAATACCAAGATTGTTTAATTTTATAACCAAAGAAATCACAGCCCAGTCTGCTATAGAGATGCCACTCACTAGATTTATCAGTCTTTCATTAAATAAGCTGGTTAAAGAAAGTTTAGGCCTTCAAACAATCGAAAATGCCCTGCAAACCGATAATATAAACTTTAAGCTCTCATATATGACTCACTACCCAACGCCGAGCACCCCAGCCGACCCAACCAAGGACACAGTAGATTTTAATGACCCAGCCGATCTGTCGGCACAGAGCCTCGCCAGCGTTGATGCATTCGACATTATAAAAGATGAAATTGTAGATTTAAACAAGGTTTTTGATAATGTTAATAGCACCATTGAACGAAGTCGAGACCACATAAAATATCTCGTAGACCATCCCCCCATCAGTTTAATGATCATCCGTGAAAGTGATGAAAAGATATACCTTCCTACCGCTGGAGATATGAAGGCTGATTTCCTCCAACGTATCCCGCATTTTTCTATTGGGCAAAACTTTGGATTGATTAAAAATGTAAAACTCAGCAAGACTGATCAGCCTTTCCTGCGCGAAGGTCGCTTTCAAAAGCTTGGCGGACATTATTCTGTCACACAGTTATCAAATGTTTATGATGCACAATTCGAAATGTTTGGTAATGATTTGAATACTTTGGGTGGGATAATTTATTTTAATCCCGATTCTTTGTCGCCTCTCGGATTACTGGGAGATCCCCAAGATCAATCTTCTCTTTCGTATTTGTTAGGTTTCGGCGGTTTGCACCTAATTACATTAATAGACCACAGTATGACGCCGGGAGATTATACCACGACCGTCAAAGCACGTTTTGTATCAAGGGGGTTTGTAAAAGCTAACTCATGAGTATTCCTAATTTTAACGGCTACAACGGGCTCTCTTCGGCTCCTTTATTTTACAGAAGACTTAGTTACGAGCTTTTTGCGCTCCGCGTCCAGCCCGGAATCGAACCGCGTAATTTGTTTAAGCCCACCTTAGAAACACTAGAAATTAAAGATTTTGATTTGGCTGAAAAGCGTTTGCGCGGCAAATTATTCTTGGACGATGGTGCAATAGTTCCTAAGAGGGCAAAACTTAAACCTGTAAAGTTAAATGGCCAAAAACCAGTCTACGCTTTGGATTTTGTCGGCAACGCCTTTGATTCTATGGCCACTCGTTATCAAGAAGCATTTCGTCAAGGTTTAGTTTTACCAAATAGATTAGCCGTTAACCCATCTACCGTTTTGGGGAGCCCCATCTTGGCGCAAAACGGCGCGGGAAACACAATACAAGATTTTAAAAGCTTCCAACGATCACTATCTGCTCGTTTCACGCGTGCTATGAACACTAAACGTAAAAGAAATATGTCTACTCCCAAAGATGTTTTCGACATGTACAAAGACTACCTCCTCCAAACCGCAGAGCCTATATACTTTGCTAGCGATTATGTTAGGTCTAGTTTTAATTCTCAGCTTAATACAGGATTGGCTGTTGAAATCTTCTCGGCTCCGTATGACCAAGATCAATATAAAATAGATAATTTTTATAAAGCAACAAACTTTCGATTCTTTAAGGATGTCGCATATGCTTTTGGTTTTCATATCGACAAGGATATCCCGTGGCGTCTCGTCGCTGATCTGGACTCCCCACAAATGAAATATTATATGAAAAATGCCGGCGCTGCCCACACTGGTGTTGCCTTTACATTGCTTAATAATTACAATCTTATTGAGCTAAACGATTTTAATGCCATGCTTGATAATTTCTTGAATACTTATAATTCTTTTGCGCGCCAAAATCGAAACACAACCACATTTCGCGATATTGGTTGCAAAAAACCAAAACGCGAAGTTATTACTAGAAATCCAGTAGATTTTGCAATACTTCTTTCTATGGGGCTAGAGTATTGGACGAATATGTATGTTGACCTCAAAAACAAATTTTCTACTCTTAATTTTAATGTAGCTGAGGTTAAACAGATTAAAAGAACAGCAATCGGGATGGCTGCTCCCTCATCTTATCCCCGCGCCGTGAAGTATATTAATGATAAGTATGCCTCTAATAACCACTTTGAAGGGTCAATCAATTATGAACTGACGAAGGCATCCTTCAAAAAACAAGGCATCACATTATCACCAAAAGAAGCCATCCGAAGAGACACGGCACAAAAGATGTTTAAAATTTATTGACTTTTGCCACACGTTGTGTTATATTAATAGTGAGGCAAAGATGTTATTCCAAACTCTTGACAGCAAAGAAGAGTGTGTGGGCTCGTATATTAATGGTGAACTCCATTTTGACACGCTCCCTAATAATCTCACCCATACTTGGGGGTGGGCGCATTATTTACCAGATAGCATAGAATACGCACAAGTCTATTGCAATGGCCAAACACTGGACGAAGCTTGTCCTACACACCTAAGAGACAAATGGGAAAGAGTAAATTCACAACTCAAAGCATTTTTTCGTTCGTTCTCTTTAGCAAAAATAGACATGTCAGAGATCTGTTTTTTTGATTTGGTCCAAAAGAGTTTTCTCGAAGAACACAGTCAAATTAAAAACAGTATTTGTCAATGGGTTTTTGAAAATTATGAAAGACCAGAGATCCACGATCACATTGTGGAGATACAAAAAGTATTAAGGAAAATTTCACATAGGCAGTTGAACATAGATCACGCACTAATTACTAAAGAGGCCTACAGGCAGAAGGTCAGAAATTTCCAAAAGAAACTTAGCAATTACAAAACTAGTATTGATTATAGTGTCTTTGGAGCAGTTACTGGACGCCTGACAACCTCTAAGCACTCTTTCCCAATTCTTCGATTTGAGAAAGAGATGCGTCACTTTTTGAAACCTAACCACGATTGGTTTGTAGAGTTTGATTATAATGCTGCTGATTTACGTTCTCTTTTTTACATATTGGATAAACCGCAACCTCAAATGGACATCCATGATTGGAACATCCAAAACATATTTGGAAGCGCTGTTGAGCGTGAGGATGCAAAGAGGTTAATATTTTCATGGTTGTATGACCTTAATAAAAAAGACCACAAGTTAGAGAAAGCATATGGTCGCGACCACATCTTGGAAACTTGTTGGGATGGGAAAGAAATTATTAATCCATTTGGTCGTCGTATTATATGTGACAGAGATCATGCCATCTCTTACCTTATCCAAAGCACAACGGCTGACTATGTGCTGAGCAAGCTAGTGAAGATTTCCAAGATGCTAGAAGGAATGAAATCAGAAATTGCATTCAGCATCCACGATTCGGTGATCATCGACATGGATTGGACCGAGCGCCACATCATTGGTGATATTCTTTCCATTATGCGAGAAGACGGCTTTCTGTCATCAGTACACACTGGTAAAGATTTTGGCAACATGAAGGAGTTACGAGTATGAATGTTATTGGCGTTGGCGGCGCGGGTTGTAAAATAGCAAAGCAATTTACCCAATACCCGCAGTACACGGTGCATTACATTGATCACCGCGATCATGGGGAGGGTTCTTTAGTTCTAAAAAAGCACGACCACCCTGAAAAATACGAAGAGAACGCCCCAGACTTTACATCTTTTTTACAACACTTATCAGAGGATGATGTTATAATGATAATATGTGGTGCTTCCTTTGTATCATCTGTCGCGTTGAGGCTGTTGGAAAAAATGCAAGACAAGAACGTTACAGTTCACTATATTCGTCCAGACGTTACTATGCTTAGCAAAGTTAAGAAGCTCAACGAAAAGGTGATCAGAAATGTATTACAACATTTTGCCCGATCAGGAAAGTTTGATAGAATTTTCTTATGGGACAACCAAAAAACAGAAGATATCCTCGGAGACGTACCCGTTATTGGTTTCTGGGATACTATCAATCAACTCATTAGCTCTAGCATCCATATGCTTAACATTTTTAGGAACACAGAGCCCGTGATGGGCGAACTGGAAACACCCTCAAGCACTTGCCGCATAACCTCGGTTGGAATTAAGTATTTAGAAACAAACGAAGAAAAAATGTTTTTTCCGCTTGACAACGTGCGCGAGTCGTGTTATATTTATAATATAAACGAGGGCAGGCTTAAAGAGTCTACTGGCTTACTAAAACAAATCAGAAATGATTTGAAAACTAAGTTAACAGAATCATTAAATGTCTCGTTTGGAATTTTCCCTAGTCAACATGACAGGGATATCGGGTATGTGTTAAAGCATACATCATTTGTACAAGAACAGCGGTAGGAATAAATCTTTCTACCGACTTTAGGGCAATGCCCACAATTACTATAATAGGAGAAAATAACATGGCAATTAATCTAGATAAAATGCGCGCCAAACAAAGCGCACTAGACAACAAGGGAGGCAAGTCCTCTTTTTGGAAACCAGAAACCGGGGAGCAAAATATTCGTATTGTGTGCCCTTCTGATGGTGACCCATTCAAGGATTTTCATTTCCACTATCTTGAAGTGAATGGAAATCGTAAGACAGTTATGTGTCCGAAGCGTAACTTTGATGACGAGTGTCCAATTTGTGAATTCGCTTCATCACTTTGGCGTGAATCGGTAAGTGAGAATTCCGAAGAAGGCAAGAAAACCGCTAAGGGTCTTTTTGTCAAGCAGCGGTATTTCTCACCCGTCTTGGTTCGCAGCCAAGAGCATGAAGGTATCCGCATTTGGGGATACGGTGTCACAGCCTACAAGAAGCTTCTTGCATTGGTTCTTAACCCCGAATATGGCGACATTACAGATGTTGATGACGGAACCGACCTGACGCTTACTTATGGTAAGCCTCCCGGCAAGATGTTCCCCGAGACGGACCTCAACCCCCGTCGTCGCACGTCACCGCTTTGTGATGAAGCCATCGGCGGACGCGATAAGTGCGCGGAGATGCTTGATAACATTCCATCCTTTGACGGTTTGTTTGAGAGGCAGAGTACACAAGACGTACAAAACATTCTTGATGAGTTTTTAGCTGATGAAGATATGGCTGGTGACGATGTTGTTAAATACAACAATGATGCTGGAACGTCAATCGACAATGCTTATAAGGAACTTATGAATAGTTAATACTATTTATATGTAACGCCACAGGGGGGCATGGGCAAAATTGATGCCCCACTTTTGGAGAAGTAAAATGAAATCGTTTTTAAACACAGCAAATAATTTTTGCCGTGAGAATATTTTATACATTGGGGTTATGTTGCTTGCATTAGTTGCAATCTACACATTCCTAGGCACACAGGCAGAGGCATCCTCTGGCCACAAGGTGTTAATAGAGCCTTTTGAGGCCGAAAACCAATCCTATGATTTTGATATCGGGATCTCAGAAGATAAATTTGTACATGCATATACTGTAGTTGAATACAACTAGGAGGGTGAATGGCGCGGGGCAAAGCGAAGTCTAGCACAAAAACAAAAGCTGGGCGACTTTCTGTCGATGAGATGAGAAAGTTAGTGAATAAGAAGGTTGGGGTCAATGTGGCCCACAACCTTCGTGAAGCCAATCCGACAGAAGTCAAGGATTGGATTCCAACAGGCTCACGGTGGTTGGATTCAATTACCTGCCGAGGCAAATATGCTGGAATTCCTGTCGGAAAGATCGTGGAGATAGCAGGTCTGGAAGGGACTGGTAAATCCTATATGGCATGTCAGGTAGCCGCTAACGCACAGAAGAAGAATATTGATGTAATTTACTTCGATTCTGAGTCTGCTGTAGACCCCGGCTTCCTTGAGTCTAGCGGCTGTGATTTAGATACACTGCTATATATACAGGCGACTTCTACAGAGATGGTGCTTGAAACTATTGAGGAGCTTTTGGTTTCAAATGACAACCCAATGTTATTTATTTGGGATTCATTAGCAAACACTCCTTGCAATACAGACATTGAGTCTGATTTCAACCCCCAACGGACAATGGCGATGAAGCCTAGAATTCTTTCTAAAGCTTTCTCAAAGTTGACTGTACCAATCGCAAACTCTGGTTCAACCTTGCTGGTATTGAATCAGTTAAAAACAAACATAACTAGCAACATTGCAGAAGCTATGACAACCCCCTACTTTGCCCCCGGTGGGAAAGCAGCCGCCTACGCCTATTCTTTGCGTATTTGGTTGACCGGTCGTAAGAGTAAGGCTAGCTTCCTCCTAGACGATCGAGGTTTCCAGATCGGCTCCGAAGTTAAAGCGAAGATTAAAAAGTCTCGTTTTGGCTCTTTGAATCGCGAATGCGTATTCAAGATTCTTTGGGCTGGTGGCGAAGCACGGATTCAGGATGAAGAGAGTTGGCTCGAAGCGATCAAGGCATCCGAACATATAGAACAAAGCGGAGCTTGGTATGCACTTGTATACTCTGATGGAACAAAAGAAAAGTTCCAACAAGCCCATTGGCTTGATAAACTAAAAGATGATAGATTTAGGAATCGGGTATACGAGGTCATGGATAAGCAAGTGATTGTCAATTTTGAGAACCGGATGGGTAATCCTGAAGAGTTCTATGATATAGAGGCTGCTGAAGCTTCTTAACACTTTCTTGACAATTAATTTGTTGCTAGGGGCTCCTCATGTGTTATAATAGTAATACATGGGGGGCCTATTGTTTTGTGCTGGGCGTGATAAGAGATATCTTGAGATAGCTCGTAAAGTGGCAAACGAGAGTACATTCCCTCGTTTCCGGCACGGCGCTGTTCTTGTGAGAGGTGGCAGTGTTATTAATACTAGCTGCAACGAACTCGACGCAGTTAGCTGGGCTAACCGATTCCGGCAGCACCAATGTGGCCATGCCACAAGGCACGCCGAACTTGGCGCAATTTTTGGTATTGCTAGAGAAAAAACAAAGAACTCTGTTATGTATGTGGTTCGCATAAACCCATCTAACGACTTTTTGCTCTCAAAGCCGTGCCCCATGTGCATACTGGCTTTGAAGCATGTGGGCGTCAAAAAAGTTATCTACAGCGTGGATAACAAAAGCATCTCTTCGATTAAGCTCAATAGACGGCTTACCGATGAAGAATTATCTTACAAACAAGGAGAAGAATAATGTCTGACAAAAATAAGAAGCGAGTTATGGTGGTAGACGCACTGAATATGTTTATTCGATGCTACATCGTAAACCCAAGCATTTCAACCAATGGCAACCCTGTTGGTGGTGTTGTCGGTTTTTTAGGATCCTTGCGTAAGCTGATGAGAGAAATCCGACCCGATCAAGTTGTTATTTGTTGGGACGGTCCGGGTGGTTCACAAAAACGTCGGGAGACGGTTAAGGAGTACAAGCAGGGCCGGAAGCCTTTGCGGAAGAATTACGAAATTGAAGGCATGGATGAGCAATCAGAAAAGGAAAACAAGATCTGGCAACAGGGCATACTTCTGGAGATTTTAAACAGTATGCCAATGGTGCAATTGATGCTTCCTAATGTAGAAGCTGATGATATCATCGCATGCATTTGTCGCCACCCTGAGTATGATGGTTGGCAAAAGGTCATTGTCTCCTCTGACAAGGATTTCCTTCAGTTAATGGATGAAGACACCATCCTATTCAGGCCAATCCAGAAAAAGATTCACACTTGGAAAAACATCATCGATGATTTCGGGATCTCAGCACAGAATTTTGTGTTAGCTAGAGCTATTGCAGGCGACAAATCAGATAATCTCGCTGGCATTCCTAGGGCCGGGATCCCAACGGTAGCCAAACGCCTTTCTTTTCTTTCAGAAACAAAAGATTACAATTTAGATGATATTCGAAACTTTTGTGGCTCTAAACAAGATACTAAAATAAAGTTTTATAGCCATGTGATGGAAGGGTTTGGCATTGTTGAAAAGAATTATCAAATTATGAACCTTGTACCACCCAGTATTTCGCCGCAGGGAAGACAAAAGATTAATCACGCAATTGAAAACTTTGAATTTGGCCTGAACACCACCGAACTTAAGTTGCAGTCGATTAACAACGGATTCGCCCATTTCGATTGGTCGGAATTAATCGCTAGCATGCGAAGAATCACAAATAGTAATAAAACTGCTTGACGTGACGTGCATTTAATGTTATAATAATATTCAATAGGGGTTAATATGAATCAAAAGCAGGTTGGCTTTTCCAAGTATGGGAAAGACTTCCAAGAGGATCTCTGTCACTTAATTTTAGATGATAGACCTTTTGCGGATCAAATATTTGAAGTTCTAGATATTAATTTTCTTGAGCTTAAGTATCTGAGAGTCTTTACAGAAAAGATTTTGGAGTATAGAGAAAAATACACCATGCATCCCAATCGCAAGGTTATGGTTACGATCATTAAATCTGGACTGATTGACCATTCCGAGGCAACAAGAAAGCAGATTATTGATTATTTTACTCGGGTAATGACCCGAGAAATCGTAGAGAATGGTCAGTTCGTCAAGGATACCGCTTTAGATTTTTGTCGTAAACAAAAGCTTAAAGAAGCTATGGTGAAATCTGCTAAGTTAATTAACACATGTTCGTTTGATGAAATTGCGAAACTTATTAATGATGCAATCATTTTGGGGGAAAGTAACGACTTTGGGTACGATTACGTTAAAGACTTTGAAAAACGCTTCGAATTCAAGGCACGGTCACCAGTTAGCACTTCTTGGGCTGAGTTTGACGCCCTTATGGGCGGTGGTCTTGGTAAAGGGGAGCTTGGGGTTGTTATCGCACCAACAGGTGCAGGAAAGTCTATGGTTCTCTCGCACCTCGGGTCCTCTGCTGTAAAATCCGGTCTCACGGTTGTACATTATACTTTAGAGCTTTCAGATATCGTAGTAGCACAGCGTTATGATAGTTGTATTACTAAAGTTTCTCTAAATGAATTGTTTCAATACAAAGAGTTGATCCGGGAAACAGTAGAGGAGATTGACGGAACCCTAATTGTTAAAGAATACCCTACCAAATCCGCCAGTGTAGCCACTCTTCGAACGCACCTAGAGAGGCTTAAAGTAAGAGGTATCAGTGTGGATACAATCATAGTCGATTATGGTGATCTTCTCAAGCCTATCACAAAAAATAAAGAGAAAAGAGTGGAACTGGAATCTATTTATGAAGGGTTGAGGGGATTAGCTCAAGAGTTTGAGTGCCCAATCTGGACAGCCTCACAAACGAATAGGTCTGGTTTAAATGCAGAAGTCATTACAATGGAAGCAATCTCCGAAGCATTCTCAAAATGCTTTGTCGCTGATTTCATATTTACCGTCTCTCGTACAATACAAGACAAGCAGACCAACAGTGGAAGATTTTTCGTCGCCAAGAACAGATTTGGCCCTGATGGTTTAGTATATCCTATCGAGATGATAACAGAGAATGTTGACATCAATATTAGGACTGTGAATATTCAGGGTGATGAAGTGGTTACGCAGGCTGTTACATCCAAAGACCAATCAAGTATCTTGAGAGAAAAATACAAAAAATTTAGACAAGATAAAAGAAAAACAATTACCAAGGAGCAATAAAATGGAGCTTTCATCAGAGATCCTATCAGACATCACTGTACATATGAAATACGCTCGGTACTTAACGGATAAGTATCGCCGCGAAACATTTTCCGAGATCGTGGATCGCAATAAGGAAATGCACATTAAGAAGTATCCTGAACTAAAAGGAGAAATCGATTCAGCCTACAAATTTGCCTACGACAAGAAGGTTCTTCCTTCTATGAGGTCAATGCAGTTTGGGGGGAAACCTATCGAGGTGGCTCCAAACCGAGTATTCAATTGTGCCTACATGCCCATCGACGATTTCCGCTCCTTCCCAGAAGCTATGTTCCTCCTACTTGGGGGGACTGGTGTGGGATTCAGCGTCCAACGCCACCATGTGGAGAAGCTACCTCCGATTAGGACCCCGCGCCCCGACCGTACTAGACGCTTTCTTATAGGCGATTCTATCGAGGGTTGGGCCGACGCTGTTAAAACACTTCTGGTTTCGTATATACGAGGCTCATCTAAAGTTCGATTCGACTTTTCGGACATCCGGGCAAAAGGTTCTCGTTTAGTAACTTCGGGTGGCAAAGCCCCCGGTCCACAACCGTTAAAAGAGTGCTTGGTAAAAGTCGAGGGCATTTTGGCCGCAAAGAAAGATGGTGATACGCTAACGACCATTGAGTGTCATGACATTATGTGTCATATTGCAGACGCAGTGTTGGCGGGCGGCATCCGTCGTGCCGCGTTAATCTCTCTTTTCTCCGCTGATGACGACGAGATGATATCATCAAAGTCAGGTAATTGGTGGGAGACAAACCCGCAACGAGGAAGGGCGAACAACTCTGCCGTATTATTACGGCATCGCATTACCAAAGAGTATTTTCTAGAGCTATGGGAGCGCATCCGCGCCTCTGGTGCTGGAGAACCGGGTATTTACCTCAATAATGACAAAGATTGGGGTACTAACCCTTGTTGCGAGATTGCTTTGCGGCCTTACCAATTCTGTAATTTGACGGAGGTCAATGTTTCGAAAGTAGACTCACAGGAGGAGTTCGAAGCCCGTGTGAAGGCAGCAGCCTTTATCGGCACGCTTCAGGCGTCCTACACAGACTTCCATTACCTCCGTCCAGTGTGGCAACGTAATACCGAGAAAGATTCTCTTATCGGGGTTTCAATGACCGGCATAGCCTCTGGGAACGTTTTGAAGTTGGACATGAAAGCCGCTGCAAAAGTTGTAAAAGAGGAGAATATTAGAGCAGCGGGCTTAATGGGTATCAAGCCAGCCGCCCGCACGACTTGTGTTAAGCCAGCGGGAACCACATCTTTGACATTCGGAACGTCCTCGGGAATTCACGCTTGGCATAACGATTACTATATTCGTCGCATCCGGGTCGGTAAGAACGAAGCAATCTATGAGTATCTAGCTCAAATACACCCCGAACTGGTTGAAGATGAATTCTTTCGGCCTCATGACACCGCAGTTATTTCGGCACCACAAAAGGCACCAGAAGGCGCTATTCTTAGAACAGAAAGTGCCTTGGAACTCTTAGAGAGAGTCAAGACTGTTAGTTCCCAATGGATTCGGACAGGTCATCGTAGTGGTCAAAATAGCCACAATGTCAGTGCCACGATTGCTATTAAGGACGAAGAGTGGGATCTGGTTGGAGAATGGATGTGGGAAAATAGGAAGTTTTACAACGGTCTATCCGTGCTTCCTTACGATGGGGGGTCTTATACACAGGCACCTTTTGAGGATTGTGACAAAGAGACCTATGATAAAATGATGGAAAGCTTACAAAGTGTGGATCTTTCAAATGTTATTGAGATGCAGGATGATACTAACTTGAGCGGCGAATTAGCCTGTGCAGGTGGCGCTTGCGAAATAAAATAGTTGACATTTTGTATAAAGAGGTTATATTAGTATTAGAGACAGAGTGGAGGAACGATGAGGCTTGAGCCCAGACATAATTGGATTGAAATTGTTAAGATAACTACAAACGAAAAAGAAGAAAATTTATTAATTTTACCGGAAGATTTTAAGCGACCAGAGAGTGCTCACCAAGTGGTGCTGGTGGTTACTGATCCAAGTGGATCTTATAATGCAGGCGATAAGGTTGTTATTCCGACCCATGTGATAAGAGATATTGAAATTGAAGGCCGTGCTTTCCACTTGGTCGAGGCAAATCACGTCATGGCTAAAGTGAAGGCCAAATAATGAAGAGCGTAGAATTATATGGAGACAACATCGGCAGAGTTGACCTCGTTGACTTCATGGGAGATGATCTCACTATCGTTAATAGTGCCCGCGTTAGCTTTGGCAAGCATAAGGAGGTATTAGATGAAAAAGATGAAAAACTTATTAACTATTTGGTTAAACACAAACACACGTCTACGTTTGAGCATAATCTCGTTACGTTTCGCTTTATTGTACCTCTGTATGTTCGCTCTCAGCACCACCGTCATCGTACTTGGTCCTACAACGAAATCTCTCGCCGATACACTGATATAAATATTCAGTTTTATGAACCCAACAAATTTCGTACACAGCACAAGTCTAATCGACAAGCAAGCAACGCTGAAGAATTAATCAACCCTGTGTTAAACTATCCTTCACGGGTAGATTACATGTCTTTGCAAGCACCCGCAAGAATGGCGCTCAAGAAGCATCATGAAAATAGCTTAGAGCTGTATAATATCATGACCGAGGAAGGAATCTGCCGAGAACAAGCCAGAGGTGTCTTACCCCAAAATATGTACACTGAGTATTATGGCACGGTTAATCTCTCCAACCTTCTAAAGTTCATCGACCTCCGCGTACATGAAGGCGCACAGTGGGAGATTCAAAAGGTTGCCGAGGCTTGCTTGGAGATTGCAAGTGGGCTATGGCCTGTTGCGGTTGGTGCTTATAAAGGGGCGAAGAACAAAAAGCAGGCAGTCTTTGACGGCGCTGGCATTTCTATAGAGAACGATTCGGGCGTGACCCCCTGTGGTGAAAAGAGTGGACCAAGATGATCACTCATCGAGTTATTTCGAGGAGCCCACAAAAGAAGAACTGTTGAGAGAGGAAGTATTAGATATCCTCCGAAGAGCTTTTTTTGGGCTTGGAATCGGTAATTACGATAAAGATAAATTTGTAACCGATTCAATTATGAGAGCTTTTAAAAAATATGAGGAAGAATGTTATGAAACAAAGTATTAAACAAAAACTGCTAAAGATGGCAATAAATAAAGTTATTAAGGATGTGGGATTACACTTTTTGATTTTTCCTATAATCATCAATATAGCTTGTTCTATCCTGCTGAGTGTTGGGATGAGAGCCTTCCCCACCAGTGACCGCAATGCCATTATGGCTAGCGATTTTCTAACTTCAGACTTTGCATGGCCAATCTATGTTTTGTTTTTTGTGCTGATGTGCCTTGTTGTGCCGTGGGCGGAAGAGATCGTTTTTAGAAAGTGGTTGTGGGGCCTTACGGTCTGGTCGATCGGGGACAAGCATGCACTATGGGTTACGTCTGCTGTATTCGCTTTTTTGCATGGTGGATGGTATGGCTTTGCGCTGCTCCCCATGGCGTTTTATCTAGGGTGGATTAGACGAAGTTACGGCTCATACCGATATTCGACAGCAGTTCATTCTGTATTTAATTTATGTGGTCTTGTTCTAATATGGGGGGGAGTGTAGTATGCACGGCTTTTTATTAGAAGAATCTTGCTTTAAAATGTATGAAATAGATAAGTGCCCTTACTGTATTAAAGCAAAATTATTTATACGAGACACTTTGAACTCCACTGTTCATGTAAGAAATGTTACAGAAGACTTACATACGAGGGAGCTAATAGCAGCCGATACTGGGCATAAGACATTCCCTGCTATTTTTCTTGGAGAAGAATTTATTGGCGGTTGCGACGATCTGATTCGAAGAATTCATGAAGGGACTTTACAAATCCCTCTTTTGAAAGAAGAAATACGATTACTTAAAAATGAAATTAATAAACTTAGGAGAGGTATATAATGGCTAAGATAAAAGGATGGGCTCCCAAAGAGGGCCTCGGAAAGAAAACAACTATTGGACAGGGAAAAAGATCCAAGTTCAAGGCGAAGGGCTCTGGGGGTGTAGTTCCCAAGGGTTATCGTAAGAAATACAGGGGCCAAGGTAAAAGTCGGTGACTAATCGTTTAGACAAACATGAGTATACAATGTCAGAAATTGTTATAGGTTCATGTTTATCTAGCTTAGTCTTCGCCTTCAAGTATAACTTGCCTATTTTATTTAAGCAAATTAATAAGCCATTTATGTTCGACGATGTATATGTTGAAGACCCAAGCTTCCTAGACTTTGGAAGAGGCAGTAAAATTCCAGCGGTCTTTCTCTGGGAAAAACTTATGTTGTATCACGGGTTTTATGGAAACATTATCGCACCCGATTTAGCCCGCTCTATTCGTGTCGAAGAAGACAAATTAAAGGTTACAACAGAGTTTTCACGACTGGTAAGAATTAATTTTGATAAGTTGCATATATTTGATCCAAAGCAGTTGGAGGGGATCCCCATCCCAACACGAAGTACAGAAGGCATACATACAGTTATTGACTGGTTCAATGTCAAGAAGGGAGCCAAGCACAATAAAACATACATAAAGTATGATCAGAGCTTTTTAAATGAAATTTGGTTTTATTCTAGTGTTCGAGTTCCCAATCCAACATACAAAGACTGTGTAGTTAAATCACTGCTTACGTCGAATCAGATCAAAGATCACGACCATTCAGAAGTTATTTGCAGACTCCAGTTACAGAAGGTTTTTAAGGAACTAAATATAACTGAAAGACCGCGCCTTGAGCATGCAGGCCGAGATATCTACTGGAGTTACAATGAGGAATATCTTGAAACGGACAGACTAAAATTCAAAAAGAATCATATTGATCGAATAACTTTTAACACCCCTAACACTCACAAAGGCTCGATAAACAAATATGTCAAACTTTTTTCATCTGGCAGGAATCGTACCAGTAGCTTCTAAGCCAACAGGCTTTGATTTACCATGGGATGACTGCCTCATACCTATCGCGCCAAATTTTTTTGCTATTGAACTTGCGGTACATCAAGCAGCTATGGCTGGGTGTGAAACTATATGGATCGTATGCCCACTGGATACAGTTCCACTTGTTAGAAAGAGACTGGGGGATTTTACTTTTGACCCTACCACAATCGGAGCTAAGCGTTTATCAAAGATGCCTGATAAATATCGAAAACTAATTCCACTATATTATGTTCCCATACCCGAGAAAGAGGAGCACAAGTCTGCTTGTATCCCTTGGTCAATTATAAAAGGTGCCACGACTGCTCACAACATTAGCGGCGGCATCAGCAAGTGGACAACTCCAGATAAGTTTTATGTTAGTTTCCCTTACGGCATTTTCAACCCAAAACAAATTAGAGAACATCGTAAATTAATATCATCAAAAAATAATCTCATGCTTTATTATGATGGTACAGTGGCAGATAAAAAGCACCTAAGCTTTACCTTTAGCCAGCTTGAATTCAAGCGTTTTTTTAATAATTTTAAAGATCATGAGAACTCTGTGATTGTACCGGGAGAAAGTTCTTTTGACCACTTTACTGAAGAAGTAGGTCTCGACTTGCTTTTCAAAGACCTAGTTATAGAAGACACAAACTATATAGAGCTAAACTGGTTCCACCAAATTGACTCTTGGGATAATTATAGAGCTTACCTTTCGGATGATAATTCAAAAGAGATAAAGTTCCCCGGCAAAATATTTATTTCATATCATGAGTGGAACCCAATCGCAGAGGATCTAGAATGATAGAAACGTGGGACCAACCCGGTAAACTAAGAAAACAATGCCCGTCTTGTAAACAATATGTGCATGCAAGGCGTTCGTCATGCAAATGCTCACACATCTTTTTTAAAATTAAACGAAACCCAACGCGAGAAGAGAATGTCATCCACGATACTATTGTTACTCCCGCTGGGCTACCACCTGTAAAATTACGCTCTACATCAAAAAAAGCTGTCGAAGACTGGGCAGCTAAAGTTGTTGCCTATCATCATGGCTTAGGTCAAAAGGTAGCTATCGAGGCATTGAAATATTATGTACGATATCAATACAAAATTTTGACAAAAGAATATTTGACAGTGTGCCGTAGACTTGATATAATAGATAAAGAAACAGGGAGTTTTAATGAATAAACGAGTCGCACCATCCATTCCATTCGTCGGGCTGCACGCACATAGCGTTGCGGGCTCTATCTTCGATGGTCTTGGTTATCCCCAAGAGCACATGGACTTTGCCTATAAAAATGGCATGAACGCACTAGCTTTGACTGACCATGGCAACATGAACGGTTTGTCATGGCAGGTCTTGCACGCTAAGAAGATGGAGGCTGAAGGCAAGGACTTCAAGCCTATCTTTGGTTGTGAGGCTTATTTTATTCCCTCCGTAGAAGAGTGGCATGAAGAGTATAACACAATCATGCAAGACAAGAAGGCAGCCCGGTCAGCCAAGAAGGAAGAGACTTCCGGCGCAACGGTGGAGGATGAGGGGGAGTCTAAGAAGGCTACCCGAAACATCCTTAACCGACGCCGCCATCTCGTTCTACTGGTCCAGAATCAGAAGGGCTTGAATAACTTATTCAAAATGGTGTCGGATTCATATCGCGATGAAAACTTCTATCGCTACCCTAGGATTGACCTCAAAATGCTTAAGGAACACTCCGAGGGCATTATCGCGTCCTCTGCGTGTCTTGGGGGCGTTTACGCCGGCTGCTACTGGGAGAACCGGGACAAGGGTGAAGAAGCCGTCCTAGAGGCCATGAGGGGCATTACACGAAGCATGATGGATATCTTCGGCGACCGATGGTATGGAGAGCTACAGTGGAATAACATTCCTGAGCAGCACGAACTTAACAAGTATATTATTCGCATGCATCAAGAATTTGGCCTCAGTCTTATATCCACAGCAGACTCTCACTATCCAAACCCTGTTGCTTGGAAGGACCGTGAGCTTTATAAGCGTCTAGGGTGGCTCGGAAAGGGCCGGCCTTCTTGGGCTGAGGGTAGCGAACTCCCCATTGACGTTGACGAAATTGGATATGAACTGTATCCTAAGAACGGCGACCAAATGTGGGAGTCCTATAAAAAGTATTCTGAGCAATGTGATGTAGAGTATGATGATGATCTAGTCCGAGACTCGATTACTGAGACACACAAGATCGCTTTTGAAAGAATTGAAAGATTCATGCCAGATAACACAGTTCGCTTACCATCCTTTGTAGTACCAGCGGGCGAGACAGCAGACTCCGCTCTTAGGAAGTTTTGCTGGGAAGGTCTGCGCTCTAAGAATCTTCATGAGAACAAAGTATACACTGAACGACTAGAACGCGAATTGAAAGTTATTTCTGATCGTGGTTTCTCAAAATACTTCTTGACGATGAACAAGATTGCCGAAGTATCCAACGACAATATGCTCTCAGGCCCCGGTCGTGGTTCAGCAGCAGGCGCTTTAGTCGCTTATGCATTAAGCATCACACAAGTGGATCCCGTTAAGTATGGTCTCCTATTCTCACGGTTCCTCCGCGCCGACGCCACAGATTATCCTGATATCGATTTTGATGTCTCAGATGCCATGGGCATTAAGGAGCTTCTAGTAGAGGAGTGGGGTGATGATGTAGTCGCACCAATCTCTAACTGGAACACGCTACAATTGAAATCTCTAGTGAAAGACATTTCAAAGCTATACGAAATCCCTTTTCAAGAAGTCAATAAAGTTACTGGTAGGATGCTGCAAGAAGCAATCGGCCCAGCCAAGAAGAAGCACGGAATTAAAGCCGGAGTTTATGCTCCAACGTTTGAAGAAGTCAAAGAGTTTTCCGCAAGCCTTCAGGCATTTCTGAGAAAGTATCCAGACGTTGCTAGTCACATTGACACACTTTATGGACAAGTCCGTTCTTGCTCCCGCCATGCTGGTGGTGTGGTGATCGCAGAAGACTTAGATAAACATATGCCGCTTATTTCCTCCAAATCGGTTCGCCAAACTCCATGGTCCGAGGGCCAGAACGTTAGGCACCTTGAGCCACTTGGTTTTATTAAGTTTGATCTTCTTGGCCTTTCAACGTTGCGTATGATTGAAGGAGCTATTAGTCATATCCTGCGCCGACACCACGGTGTTGAAAACCCTACACATGTAGATATTCGTAAATATTATGATAAGAATCTGCACCCGGACGTGCTTAACTTTGATGACAGTGCTGTGTATCAAAACGTTTTTCATAAAGGACGCTGGGCTGGCATTTTCCAGTTCACAGAAAACGGAGCGCAAGCACTATGCAAAAAGGCTAAGCCAAACAGCATTATTGATATTTCTGCCATCACTTCAATTTATCGTCCCGGTCCTCTATCCGCCAAGGTTGATAAATCTTATATTGAAGCTAAGAGATCTCCGGGCCTGATTACATACCTCAATGATATTCATCGGGAGCTAACTGAAGAAACATACGGATTCCTTATCTTCCAAGAGCAAATCGCTATGCTTGCACACAAACTGGGTAAGAATATAAGTTTGGATGAAGGTAACAAGTTAAGAAAGATCTTGACCAAGAAGGGTGGCGGAAGCAAGAAGAAAGAATTTAATTCCCTTCGCTCACGATTTGTTGAAGGGTGTGTTGAAAAAAACATCAGAGAACGAGATGCCGTAGAGTTGTGGGAGAAGTTCGAATTCTTCTCAGGCTATGGCTTTAACAAATCCCACGCGGTGTCTTATTCAATGATCTCTTACCAGTGCGCTTGGCTCTTGAATTACTATGAAGCTGAATGGATGGCAGCGTTTCTTGATAAGGAGCCTGAAACCCGAAAGGAAAAGGCGATTAATATTGCAAAGTCGTTTGGATATTATATTGAACCCTTGAATGTTAATACATCGGGGAGAACATGGGAAATATCCTCAGATGCTCACACACTAATCCAGCCGCTTACGTCTATCAAAGGCTTAGGTGACGCAGCGATTGCCCAGATCTTCGCCGGTCGTCCGTTTCATAAGATAGAGGATTTTCTATTCAACGAAGAGATACGCTATTCTAAGCTAAATAAAAAGGCGATTGATGTACTCATTCGTTCCAACGCGATGCGTACTTTAATCGATGACCGATTCACAGGGACTAAACACTTCTGGTCAGCGATCGCAGTAGATCGCCCTAGGAAATTAAAAAACCTTGAAGATAACATAAAGTTATATGCACCTGAAGGTAATTTCTCCACAGAAGAACAAATACACTTTCTAACTGAACTAACCGGACAGTTCCCTCTGTCAAAGGTTGTTGACGATAAAACTCTTAGAAAGTTAGAGGAGATGCATGTCCCTCCCCTATCAGAATACGATCGCCGCTTAGGTTTAGCATGGTGTATACCACGCCAGATTATCCTCAAGAAAACAGCAACCGGAAAAGATTATCTTTTAGTTGAAGTCACGGACTCTAATTCAAGTAATATTCGTGTGCGCTGCTGGGGGGTCAATCCAACAATGGGGGATCTTTTGCAACTTAATAAACCTTATTTAATGAAACCTGCGTATAATGAACAGTGGGGCTTCTCCACGCGAGGGCGCATATCAAAATACTGGAAAATACTTGCATGATTTGCTTTAGTGTGTTATAATAATAAAACAATGTGGGGGCACAATGAGTTTCGGTTACGCATGTATCAACATGACTCTATCTGACTTACCTAAGTCAAAGAGAATTACAACAAACAGAAGTATGATTAAGAGGACGTTCAAACAGAAAGGTATTGCCTATGCTTCGGAGCTAGGCTTACTAAACAGTCAAGACCTGTACAAGATCTTGGAATGGAACTTAGCCAATGGCTTCTCATTCTATCGTTTGTCGTCAGACATCTTTCCGTGGTCGTCCGAGTATCGCTTGGAAGATTTACCTGACTATCAGGAGATTAGAGCTACACTCAAGAAGTGCGGCGACTTTGCTAAACAGCACAGTATGCGTATCACAACGCATCCCGGCCCGTTCAACGTCCTTGGTTCACCGCGCCCTGATGTCGTCACCAAGACCATCAAGGAGCTAAACACGCACTCAGAGGTATTTGACCTGATGGGTCTGCCAGCCACACCATGGGCCAAGATCAACATCCACGTCGGCGGCACATATGGTGGTGACTTCGAAGGTACAGCCAAGCGCTGGTGCGAGAACTTCAAGCGCCTTGACCCTAACACACAGAAGCGAGTGACTGTCGAGAACGACGACAAAGCCTCTATGTGGTCGGTGAAACACTTGTTTGATTATATCTATTCAGAGATTGGTATTCCTATCGTGTTTGACTATCACCACTACAAGTTCTGTACTGGTGGCCAAACCGAGCAGGAAGCACTAGAACTAGCGATGAGCACATGGCCAGATGGTATCACGCCAGTCGTCCACTATTCTCAGTCCCGTGCCGAGGAGCATAGCGATCCAAAGATCCGCCCTCAAGCACATTCTGATTCATACTGGGCATATCCTGACCTTTATGGTCACACACTCCACGTTATGTGTGAGTGTAAACACAAAGAGTTGGGCGTCTTCGCCCTGCGAGAACTTTTAAACCGAGCAGCAGCTTGAGGGGAACATGAGTGAATTTAAAATTGATGTAATTGTCGGACTACAATCAGGAGATGAAGGAAAGGGTAAGGTTACCCACCATCTTTTGAAAACAAAGAAATATACACATTGTGTTCGGTATAATGGAGGTGGAAATGCAGGTCATACCATCTATCATGATGGAAAGAAATTTGTGACCCACTATATCCCAGCCGGTGTATTCTTCGGCGTAAAGTCTATTATTGGTCCCGGTTGCGTTGTAAACCTTAATAAGTTTTTTGAAGAGTTAGAGTATTTAAATAAGAATGGCGTCGATACTGAGGGCCTTGTTTATATATCTAATAATACTCACATCACTACAGAGGCACATGTTAAAGAAGATTCAAAAGATGAAGACATCGGTACGACAAAAACTGGCAACGGCCCGACATACCGTGATAAGTATTGCCGCAAGGGTATTCGTGCAGAAAGTCTTGATAGTTTACGCCCTTATCTTTTGGACTTTTATGCAGAGTTCCACGAATGCGAGGGAGATATTGTTGCGCTATTTGAAGGAGCACAAGGATTCGAATTAGATGTTGATTGGGGAGATTATCCTTACGTCACTTCTAGCCACTGCACTACAGCAGGCGCACTCCTTAACGGTATTCCACCACAAGCAATAAACAAGGTGTGGGGAGTTGCAAAAGCATACGAGACATATGTGGGCGCAAAGAAGTTTGAGCCTGATAGCGAAGTGTTTGATGCCCTGAGAAATCTAGGATCCGAATATGGAGCAACCACGGGCAGACCTCGGCAATGTAATTGGATGGACGTACAGAAGTTGAAACGTTCATGCTGCGTCAACGGAGCCAGATGTGTAGTCATTAACAAGATGGATATTCTTAGAGCACTGGGCAAGTGGACGCTCCGGGATGGTCATGACCTCGTAGAGCTTGAAACCGAAGAAGCCTTCCAGCACTATATCATGACAACGATTCCGGGCGTTGAAATATACTTTTCCGATACTCCACACGGTTTTGACAATTCATATAACATTGCCGGCGGCGAACCATTAAAATATCTTAAAAAATATTATTGACAATGCCGCCGCAGCATGTTATAATATAAGAGTAAAACAAACAGGAGGAAGTATGTTCACGGACCAAACCGTAACAAACACAGAAAAACAAGAGAAGATAATTGAGTACGTTCGTAATCTCAAGGCCATCGAAGATGCGATGGAACCGTATAAGGAAAGCAAGCGAGAGCTTCGCAAGGACTTTCGTTCAAACGGGTGGCTAACCCGTGACGAAATGTCTACAATTACGCGGGCCTATCGTATGTTGCGTAAGAACGAATCCATTGATGAGTTGGTCAGCGCTTACGAATCTCTTCGAGGCGCAAAATGATTCTAGAATATTACTCGTTACCTTGGTGTAAACACAAGCCCGTCCGAGCTAACCCCTCGGATGCCGGCTTGGACCTGAGATACAACCCGGAGGACGATATCCTCGACCTCCACGACGAACGGGAAGCCGGACCAGTCAAGATTGGCCCCGGCCAAAGTATGATTTTGGGTACTGGTATGAAGTTTGGTGTTCCACATGGATACATGATTCAGATTATGAACCGTAGTGGAAATGCCGCCAAGAAGAAACTTATGGTTGGGGCCTGCGTCGTGGATTCTGGATATGATGGGGAGGTTTTTGTAAATCTCCATAACATTGGAAAAGAAACACAAATTATCAATGCTGGGGATAAGATCGCACAAGCTGTGGTCATCCCCGTTATACCTGTAAGATTCTTGGAGACGAATAATGATAATTTATATGACTGGTGCCCTATTACTATTAGCGACCGTGGCGCTGGTTCTCTCGGTTCTACTGGAACTTGATAAAGAAGATGATTGTAAGTAGACGAGGAAGCAACGCTGTTGAATTTGCCCTGATTTTACCTGTATTTTTGATGCTTGTCTTCGGGGGTATTGAAGTACTTTGGCTTGGAATAGAGATAGGTAAAGTACAATCAGCTTTGACTGCTGGGTGTCGCGGCGGCGCAGCCACAGGGATTAATATCTTTACGGACCCCTTCGTGCGTGCAGGAGAACTCATCAGCGAGACAGTATCCAGAACAAGCCGTTCCAATTGTACGGCTGGTGACTGTGATATCGTAGTTTCGGAATCCGACTTATCATCCCCAGAGGTGGTTTGGATGGATTGCACCATTCTTGTAAGGTATGAAACGCTTACAAATTTTATTCCCGGCATGCCCGAGGAAATAACTGCACAATCGTCGCAGCCCATCACACCACCACTTGAGTTAGAAGATGAATAGAGAACAGAGACGCGCTGCTACAAAGCAGGCTAAGAAAGATGATAATGGGGAAATGGAAGAGAAGATCGCCCTCTTTGGTAAACTGGAGGAAGAGTGCCTAACTTGCCAGAAACCGTTTGACAAGAAAGATAAAGAAATGGTAATGTCATGGTCGGTTGTCGTTAAGGAAGAAGAGGTTAATCTTTACTGCCCCGACTGTTGGTCAAAGGCTATTAAGATTGTAGAGGATTTTAAATCTCACTTGGAGGCAAGGGCAAATGAAGACGGCACTTAGTTTTGACGATGTATTGCTAACACCAAAGTATTCTGAGATAGATACTAGGTCTAAGATTTCATTAACACAAACTGTTAAACACATAGGTAAAATTAATCTGCCTATTATCTCAAGTCCTATGGACACAATCACCGAAACTGGCATGGCTACGGCAATGTACAATCACGGTGGCTTTGGGATAGTCCATCGCTATAATACAATTCAACAGCAAGCAGAACTTGTTAGGGATGTAACAGACCATGGCGGCGACTGCGGTGCTGCAATTGGCATTAATGACGATTTCCTAGAGCGAGCGATAGCATTGGTCAATAGCGGGGTTGGCATGATATGCGTTGATGTGGCCCATGGTCACCATAAGAAAGTCCGCGATGCTCTTAAAGCATTACGCGATGCTCTTGGTGTAACCGTGCATATCATGGCAGGCAATGTCGCGACCCTAGAGGGCTTCAATGATGTTGCAGATTGGGGCGCTGATTCAGTTCGAATTGGTATTGGCGGCGGCTCAATTTGCTCTACACGAATTCAAACAGGCCACGGTATTCCAACCTTACAATCTATTATAGACTGTGCTCAATCTGATAGGGACGCTTTATTAATTGCTGACGGTGGCATCCGAACGAGTGGTGATATTGTCAAAGCACTGGCCGCAGGCGCAGACTTTGTTATTCTTGGTTCGCTGTTGGCAGGAACCGATGAAACCCCCGGTAAGTGTTTTCAAAGTACGTCTGGAGAACGGAGAAAAGTTTACAGAGGAATGGCTAGCCCAGACGCACAACATTTGTGGAGAAAGCGAGTATCTTCCGTAGAAGGCATATCATCATCAGTACCATACAAAGGCCCCGTGGCAGACACCTTAAAACTTCTAGAAACTGGTATTAGAAGCGGTGTTTCCTACAGTGGCGCACTAAGTATAGCAGAGTTCAGAAACAAGGCCACAATGATTAGGCAGACACCAGCAGGCCAAGTGGAAAGTACCACACACATAAAGGGTCGCAAATGAGTCGGATGGGTAAAACTAGCAAGAAGATAGTTATTTACGAATCCGATAAAAGATATGCAGACCTAAAGATCATGCTTGAAAACGATAGTATATCGCAAGCAGCCTTTTTCCGCTCTATAATCCAAGGTTATATTAACCAAGATCGTTCCTTAATGGAGTATGTTGATAAAGTAAAAGAGAAAAAGATTCGCTTGCCCAAGGCTTGGGTAAGGGAATCAAGACTAAAAAGAAAGCTAGCACAACAAAAAGTTGATGATTTGGGTTTGAACAAAGCTGAAATTGATAGTATATTTGATATTTTAGAACAAGAAAACCCTGTTTTTTGAGCCTTTTTAATAAGTAACATACTAATTATTGTGTATGATCCCTACAGGAGAGATTTTATTATGAGCAAGAAAACCCTTTTGAGCGAATCCCAAGTGCGTCAGTTTATGAAATACGCCAAACTTGAGCCACTTACACCCGGCTTTGTTAACGAAATGTATGGTGGAGATGAAGGCGACGAGAGTAAGTCACGCCGCGATTATGTGAAAGAAGGAGATGAAGCCCTTGAAGAGACTTCTGAGCCTCTTGAGGAGGCAGAGCATGTGGACGAAGATGCTCTTGAACTGAAGGAAGAGGAGCACGTCGAGCTAGGCGATGAGCTAGATGCCGACCTTGACCTCGACGAGCCAGAAGGCGATATAAAGCAGGCTCTCGACGCTGATGTCGATCAAGAAGTAGAAGATATGGTTGCAGGTCTAGTAACCGCCATTGCTACTGCTATTGAAAATGAAACAGGAGTGGATATTGCTGTTGACGGAGCCGGAGGCGAGGAAGAGGCTCTAGATCTGGATGCCGATCTTGCCATCGACGACATTGAGCTTCCGGGCGACGAAGGCCCAGAGCCAGAAGTTGTCGATATCGCACCAGAAGAAGAGATTGATATGGTCGCAGAAGTTACTAAGCGTGTTGTGGCTCGCCTCCAAGAGATTAAGAGAGGCAAAAAGAATGAAAAGTCCCGCGCTAGAAAGATCGACAAAGTTGCTGATCGCATCCTAGAAAGAATTATGAACAATAAGTGAAATAACTTCTTGACTTAAAGGCCACGGCGTGCTAAGTTATTATTAGCAGCCGTGGTTTTTTTTATAACGGAGTAGATATGTTGCAGGATGCAGATACAGAAAGTGAGAATGAAGCAGAAGATACAGTTGGATCACCAGAGTTAGAATTACCAGATGATCCCAGTATGCTTTTCTTTATGGGAGAAGTAAACGAGGAGAACGCTACTAATGCGATCGCCGCCATGATGATCTATAACGAAGCAGTTCCGTCTACCCAGACAGAGGGTGATGACTTGCAGATATATATATCTACGCATGGCGGAGAGGCAGACGAGATGTTTGCTATATACGATATTATGAAGTACGTCCAGAGAACAAACGATATTGTTACAGTTGGGATTGGAAAGGTGATGTCAGCCGGCGTTGTTCTTTTAGCAGCGGGTACAAAAGGTAAACGGAAGATCGGCAAGAACTGTAGGGTCATGATACATAATGTTATCACGGGTCAGATGGGCGCAATCAATACTGTCGAGCATGAAATGAAAGAAGTCAAGAGAATCCAGAAAGCATATATTGATGCTCTATCTGAAAACTCCCATATGACTCACGCTCAAATTAGAAAACTTATGCGTCGTGGAGAAAATGTCTATCTTTCAGCAGAAGAAGCCATCAAATATGGCATTGCAGATGAGATAATGTGACACTATTTATATGTAGAGGGTTTACTAATGTCAAACTATGAGAATACTCCAACCACTAGATTGTTGTCCGAGGCGATTGAGGAAACATTATCTGAATTGAGGATGCTGGTCGAGCAGACCGGCGGCACCCTTACGCTTTCTTCTATCCCGGACATTCCAATTTCGGAGATTGGGTGGTCGAAACTTAATACTAAAGACGGAAAAGAAGTACCCTCTGAGGCCAGAGCGCAACTCGGGCAGTTCTTAGATAATATTCCCGGTAATGATATCCAAGGCAAACTTAAATCTCTTTCTGACTTTTATAATATGGATGATGCCACGATTAAAAGCATGACAGAGGGCACCGCCGCAGAGAATATCTCGAAAACAATGTCGTATCTTGTGTTTTTCAAAACACTCACCCAGATTATTACTAACTTCAACGCAGCTTCTGCTGGCTTTACTTTTGAATCGTTCCTTGCGGTTCTGTTGGGCGGTAAGCAGATTAGCACTGGTAACCAGACAATCGCTGACCTTACAGACAGAAACGGCACACCTATCAGTTTGAAATTATATAAAGAAGGCAACCTAGAAGTCGGAGGCTCGTATGCTGATCTAGCCATCGATCTTGAGAATTTAGGCGAAATGCAATATATCTGCGTTACCAAAGATCTTACTGGTGAATCCCTAGACCAACAAGGCACATTAACTTTTTATAGATTTAACTTCAATCTTGATAATACTTTTAACATCTTGGCCAGATCCAGCGTGCACTCACAAAAGAATATTTTATTGCCAAAGATATTTATAGATTCCAACGGAGAGAATCTAGAGGGTGTTCCTGAAAAAACGTTTTCCCTCCCAAGCCCCGAAGAACTAGAAGTAGAATTCTTGGATATTCTGCGAACCCAGCTTCAAGCCGCTGCCACCGAGATTAACGCCGATGTTCCTAACTTAGATTTCACTAAATTAGCACAAGAGATTAACTTTGCAAAGAACGATAATCTATTTTCTAAGAACAAGCACGGCGAAGTTATTCGTGCAAAGTCTAGTATGGGTAAAATGAAAGTGGCAGAATTGATGTGGAACAAATTCCTAAAAGATAATGACAGATATTCAAAACCCACTTCCCGAGCTACTACTGCATCACCCTTAGTCAACATCGTTATCAAAGCATATGACAAATTAAGGGAAAGATATGCAAGAGACGAGCAAGCCGTCGCGCGACAAAAAATAGTTAACAATGTTTATTTTTATCCCGGCCTAAGTGACGAGGAACGCATTGAAGCCTCCCGCAAATTCTATGAGGACGCATCACCTGAACTCAAAAAGAAATGTTACTTGGTGTCGCTTGGCTATGTTACGAATGGCCATTTCAATCTTACACAAAAGATGGTTGAAGGCATCGAGCGCATTGCACAGCCAACACCGGGAAAATTGTTTCCCGAGGGGCAATCAGGTGTCCTCGTCGGAACACTAGAAATTGGTGCTGCCAAAATTCAGGTTGTTCTTGATCAAGTTGTCGAGGTCTTTAACCGCTCCTTGTTCGACATTTTTAATAACCTTAAAAGCCTTACTTCAAATATCCAAGGCTACTTCGCCAGCGGCCTACAAGTTGGTGATAAAAGGGCAAAAGAAGCTATCGTTGCCGCCGACAGCATTGGCGCGAAGACGGCAGAGGTATCGGGCATCGGTGGCGAAAGAGCAGCTACAAGCGCAGTTCCCGGCGGTCGAGTGAGATTAGAGAATAAAAATACTTGACATCCGAACTCTAAGTGGTTATATTATTATAAGAATCTAGCAGAGAGGTGTGTATTGTCACGACACTATAATTGTGATTTTAGTTTACAACAAGATATTATTAACGGAGTTAACAAGCTAACAGATTATGTAGCTTCTACTCTTGGCCCAAGGGGAAGGAACGTCATCCTTAAAGACGGCGACGGCCCCCCTATTATTACGAAGGACGGGGTAACTGTAGCGGAATTTGTTAAGTTTAAAAACCCTTTTGAGGACGCTGCTGCACAAGTTATCAAGCAAGCAAGCCGCAAGACGAATACAGAAGCAGGTGATGGGACTACCACTGCTACCGTATTAGCCCGTGCTATGCTCATAGAAGCCTATAGACACATCACTGCGGGCGCTAGCCCAATTGAGATCCAACGTGGCATGAGAGAGGGGGTTAAAGACCTTGTGGATGAGCTACGCAAGATTGCTTCCCCGATCAAATCAGAGCAAGACATAGCGCACATAGCCACGATCTCAGCGAATAACGACAGGCTCCTCGGTGCGTTGGTCGCCAGAGCGATGACAGCGGCTGGAAAAGATGGCTCTTTGATTATTGAGGAAGCGCGTTCAGTAGATACTACTCTAGATTTGATTGAAGGGTTTCGATTTGATTCGGGCTATGCTGCGAGCACATTTATTAATAACGAACGCCGAGGAGCGGTTGTTTACGAAGACGCATTTGTGCTGGTCGTCGATGACAAAATAGACAAGGTGCAGGACTTGCTACCCGTGCTAGAGCCAGTCGCAAGGGAGGGCCGGCCCCTCGTAGTTGTGGCCTCCGAGATCGAAGGTCAAGCCCTCGCCGCACTGATCATGAATACTTCACGCGGTACAATGAAGGTTGCAGCGGTGAAGGCTCCGAGATATGGGCAGGAGCGAAGGAATATTCTTGAGGATTTATCGATAGCAACTGGCGCGAAATTTTTTTCCAAGTCAACAAAAAATAGCCTCAAACAGTTTAAACTTACAGATCTTGGCCAATGTAACAAAATCGAAGTAGTGAAGAATGGCACCACGATCGTGGGTGGCAAGGGAGATTGGGAAGAGGTTGAAAAAAGAATTGATTCTCTGAAGGTCGAACTAGAACACACCGACAATATGAATGAATGCGAGCAGATCCAAGAACGCATCACACGCCTTGCTTCTGGTGTAGCTGTTATCAAAGTTGGCGCAGCCACCGAAATCGAGATGTTTGAGAAGAAGCACCGCATCGAAGACGCCGTTGAAGCAGTCAAAGCTGCCCGACTAGAGGGAATTGTTCCCGGTGGTGGTACTGCATTGATCAAAGCAAGATGTCAAATAGATGTCAAGGAGCTTGACGGAGACCAGCAATTAGGTTATAATGTTATTATGAATGCGTGTCGAGCACCACTAAAACAAATGGCGTCTAACGCAGGCGACAGCCCAGACATTATTATCCAGACTGTTGAAGGCTTGGAGGGTAGCGAAGGGTGGAATTTTGTTGAAGACCGCACACAAGACTTGTTAAAGGCTGGGGTCATTGACCCTGTTAAAGTTACAAGGTGTGCTCTGCAAAATGCTGCGTCGGCGGCAGGAACATTGATTACAACAGGACACGCGATTGTGGAGAAAGGATGAGATATAATATCCAACATTCTGCGACCAAGGAGCAAATCCTTGATGACTTGGCTCTCTTAATAGGACACAGATATGAAAAGACACTTGGCAATCATGGCAATATGTTTTTAGAATTGGTTAGTGAGATGAGGAATGGCGGCGCTACGCAGTCATTGGAAAAAATTAAAAGTCTTCGGGCCGCGTTGTTTGAACTAGACGCGATCTTAGAAGACTCCATGCAAGCTGTATCGGGCTATCTAGGTATTGTAGTACAAGAAAACAATCCTGACCGACCCGAGCAGAACCCAAACAAGGAGCTAGAGGATGGAGAAGGGAGATCTGGTACACATACCGCAAGCAGCGAAGATTTTGAAGCTGAGTCACAAGAATAATATAGTTGAAAAAGAAATTATAATCAACGAGCCGACCGTGGGCGTATTTGTTGAGTCATGGTCAGACCAATATTGCAGTGTGATGTTGAAGAATGATACATGGGCCATCGAGCGAAAGTCGGTATACCCGCTAGAAAATAATAGCAATAGGAGATAAAATGGTTGTCAGATTAGTCGAGTTATATAATGCACTAGGTTCTAATGAAGAATACAGCTTGCGTGAAGTATATATCAATCCGCAACATGTGGCGGCAATTCGCCAAGACTTGCGATCGAGTACGCTTTTAGAAAATCAAAAGCTACCGGAAGGTTTAGATGAACGGCAAGAGTTTACAACTCTATACCTATCAGACCACAAGACAACGCTACATGTAGTTGGCGGCATGGATTATATTAAAGAAAAATTATATCGAGAGACCCGAGAACTTTTAAAGGGATGAATCACAAACTGGGTGATTCCTCCATCAGCCTGACCCAAAGTCAGCAAGACATTGATTCCGTTGAAATTTACTTAGTAGAAGAACATGGTGTAGATGTTATTTTTGGCGATGACGAAGCCAACGCTTATTGGAAGCCTAATGGCCACCCTTGTGTTTCCGTTAACACAAACCAGCGAAAACGCTTGCAGTTGTATACAATACTACATGAAGCTGGCCATGTTATTTTAAGGGAAAGAGAAGGATATGAAATTTTATATCCTTACGGTCAGAGAGAGGAAAGTAAAACCATTTCGCGTAGAGTAGATGTGCTTCGCGAAGAGGTAGCAGCATGGGATGAAGGAGAGAAACTTGCTCAAAGATTGGGCATTTATCTTGATTATAACTTGTGGCACAACTTTCACAAGAAACACTTATTTGAATATATAAAGTGGGCATATGAGCCCACCACTTATGGAGGCGAGATTGGGAAGCCTTAGTCCGGGGGGACAAATGATGAATTTAATTTATTGGAAGGCGGTGGCTTTCTTCATGGCAGGCCACACCTTGTCATGGTTTCAATTGAATAGCCACATGGTTTTTGATTTTTGGAAAGGGAAGGAGTATCTAGCTGTTTTCACGTTCGGATTACCTGCTAGTTTTATGTTTTTATTCGGCTGGACGCTGGCCGCAACTGAGAGTGGGCAACTATGGATGCCTAGGTTCTTAGCATTTTGTGCCTCATGGGTTCCGTTCCCGTTATTAACTTGGTACTTTATGAGTGAATCACCTTTTTCTTGGAAGACAATTACCTGCTTTGCGCTAGCCTGTTGCATTTTAGGAATTCAATTGTGGAAATGACTTGTTAGGTAAATCATAGCATTTATGTATCTAGATAACTAATTATGTTACGGAGTATCCCCAATGCATGACATATTTAAAGCCTACCGAGGTTTTACGAATCAAGGTCTGTTAACCGAAGCGCTTGAAGACCTCGGCCTTTCCGATAAGATTGTTAACTATATTAGGAATTCGTTTGACGACAGAGTATCAGAGAAAGCCTTAACATGGTATGGTAGCCTATTAAAGAAAGACCAAAACATGCCGGTGAATGCTGCTGACGCTATTAAAACTGTGAGATACTTACAAAAATCCCTAAGTGAAGAAGAATTAGATTTAGATGATGCCGAAGCTAAGGGACTGCTCGACGATCTTGACGAGTATGAAAGACAAAAAGATAAATATATTTTGTACTATCAAGAGGCAGTCAATAACTTTAGAGCCAAGCCAACTTATAGAAATGCAAAAAGTGTTTTGAAAACCCTAAAGAGTATTCGCAAAGCATATGCAAAAAAAGGTTATGTATTTAAAACTAATGATACTAAACTTCTTGAGTTATATAACGCGATCAAAGCCAATTCCCCAAACAAGAGAACAGAACCCGTAACTCGTTTTGATGTTATGATGGCCATGGCCGAAAGGGATATACTACTTGGACCTATGATAAGCACTGTTCAAGGCTCATATCAGCCTATCAGTTCATTGTTAGCTGTGGACGATTCTTACTTAGGGATGCTAAATGCAGCAACCACCATATGGGACGCCAACAGGCTAGCTAATGAAGTTTACGATAAACTAGAGAGAGATGAACTCATAGAGCATAAATTCGACGATGGATATTACTGGTACAATCTTGATACTAGGACATGTGCCGTAGAAGGTGATCGCATGGGTCACTGTGGATCAGACGGAAGAGGGACACTATACTCGCTTCGCAAAAAAGAACCGGGTAAGAAAGAATCCAAGTCCTATGTTACTGTGGCTTACAACGCCTATCCCGACAAAACCGTATATCAAATAAAAGGACAAAGCAACACCGCACCATCCGAAGATCTCTGGCCTTACATTATCTGGTTTATCGATGAGTACGGGGTCGAAGCAGTAGAAGAATCAGGTGAACATTCTGATGATGATTTCGCACCCATGCTCGCAGCAATCGACGAGAGCACTGAAGCCACCGTTAAAGATAGTGTAGCAGAGGTGGAGGCCAGAGTAGAACAGATTGTCACGGATGCCAACAACACGATGCAGCCACACGTTGAAGTCTCTGCCGATGTTGAGCATATCGACGTTGACGGATATTATATTAGTTACGGTGCGACCTTCGGCCCATTTACAATTTATCTTAAACCTAGTGAAGTTGTTGAAATGGAAAACAGCGCCTTTGAGGACTATATCGATGATTATTTTGACAAAGCAGTTAGCAATTCTGATATTGGATATGGGTGGGACCGTGTGTCCTCGGCATGGACCAGTGTGGCATCGAGCACCGATCCCCACAATGAATGGAAGTCATCCTTAGAAAGACAAGCAGGCTTAATTTCGTCCACCATCGAGACATCAAAGAAAATAAAGGATTATATAAAAGTGGACGCCAACG
>TARA_R110002110_G_scaffold184698_4_pt1 | contig 49434 bp, 38 predicted proteins | sample TARA_R110002110 | Tara Oceans TARA_R110002110 (sample SAMEA4397330) | marine metagenome | biome: Polar Biome; feature: [SRF] surface water layer (ENVO:00010504); material: water (ENVO:00002006), including particulate matter (ENVO:01000060) such as... | depth 5 m | reverse complement strand
CGGCGCCCGTGACGGCTGGAGCTATCGGCTGGCGGCGGCCAACAGCGAGCACGGCCAGCGCCGCACTGCGGCGGGACGAGCTGAAAATACCGCTTTCGACCACCGCGGCTACTATGGCTTCCTGGAGAAGACCGCCGGCAGCCACAGCCTGGGACTGACCTGGGACCGCTTCGAATCCAGCTCCGAGGTATTCGTGGAAGAGGCTGCGCGAACCACCTTCCCGCTGACCGACTTTGCCCTCAGCACGCCGCAGCGGGACCGGGAACGTTTCAGCCTCGACTATCATTTCGAGCCAGGGCAGGGCCCGCTGGACCTGCTGACCCTGTCCGCATTTACCCAGGAAAGCCTGCGCACGTTCATCAGCAATACCGAAACCGTCTGGTACCAGCGCGACATCGACACCCGCGGCACGCTGCGCAGCGACGGTCTGCTGCTGCAGGCGGACTGGCAACCGCTGGGCGGGCACAGCCTGATCACCGGACTGCAGTACAGCGATGACAATGTCAGCCAGCAACGCGCGGTGGCAACCCGCTCCTGGGTGCCCGCGGTCGCGGCAAGCGGCAGCGAGCGGATTGACGACGCCGCCACCATTCGCACCGTGGCGGCCTTTGTCCAGGACCGCTGGGCCCTGGGCGACCACCTCACCGCCATCGTCGGCGCCCGCTACTACCGGGTCGACGGCAAGCTCGACTACAGCGACCGCCCCGAGCTGGTGGCGACGACACTGGACTCCGACCGCCACCTGGTCGCCTCCGCCGGCCTCAACTGGGCGCGGCAGCCGGACAGCGTCTGGCGCCTCAATATCTCCGAGGGCTACCTGTACCCGTCGCTGATGCAACTCGCCACCGGGGCCTATGCCGGCTCCAGCTTCGTCAACCCGGCGCGCACCCTGGAGCCGGAGACCAGCCTCAACTACGAACTTGGCTGGCGCCTGATGAGCGGCCCCTGGACCGTGGACACGGCCCTGTTCTACTCCGATTCCCGCGACTATATCGACCACCTGTTCTGTCGCCCGCAGGACCAGTGCCCGGGGGCGGGCGACAAGATCTACCGCAATATCGGCGCGTCCAGCGCCAGTGGACTGGAGCTGTATCTCAGCTGGCAGAGCCCCGACCGGCGGGCGCGCCCCTATCTCAACCTGACCTGGATGCAGCGCGAGAATGACTTTGGCGATTTCGCGACCCGGGACAGCGGCATCCCCGCCGTGGCCGGCCGCGCGGGGGTGGTGCTGGAACCCGGGCTGGGCGGCCCCTGGTCCTCCCTGTGGGCGGACCTGTACCTGCGCGGGGAAAGCGCTTCCCGGCTGGAAGAACCCGGCTCGCGCGGGATCGTGGTCAGCGAGCGCAGCGGCTGGGCCACGCTGAACGCGGCCCTGGGCATGAACCTGGGACCGGGAGATAACCTGCTGCTGGCGCTGGAACTGCACAACCTGCTGGACCGGCGCTACCGCGAGTCCAGCGAAAACCTGCTGGCCCCCGGCCGCGGGATCTCGCTCAAGGCCACCTGGCACATCAACTGACCGCGGGAACACAATCCGGCGGGCTACATCAACTGATACGGCTATAAAGGGGTGACATGACAGCAGAGGACAACAGCGGCGCAGGATTAGCGAGGCGCGACAAGGATGCGCCGGGCAGAGGCGCAGCCATCATCATCTACGGCCTCTATCTCGGCGCCATCATGGCGGTGGTCACGCTGCCGGTGGGTGCGCTGCTGGCGCACTACAAGCTGGGGCGGGGTGCCGCCTGGGTCGACTCCCATCTGCGCTTCCAGATCCTCACTTTCTGGCTGTTGCTGCTGGCATCCGCTGGCGCCGTGGTGATCTGGCAGCTGCTGGGGCAACTGGCGGTACCGCCGCTGACGGCGTGGACTTTTGGCTACCTGTATGTCACCGCCGCAGTCGCCTGGTACATCGGCCGCTGCGGCGTCGGCATTCACCGCCTCACCGGCAACGAACCCATCGCCAGACCCTATAGCCCGCTCTTCGGCTGAGGCCGCCCCGGGGCACAAACACGCACTCAGTGGGTCACCAGCTGCCGGTAGATGGCCGGCAGCGCGGTCGCCAGGTGCTCGGGCCGGAACACCACCGCGTAGCCACCGCGGCCGAAAATGCGCGGAAAATACCCCTGGGATTCGCGGTCGATGGTCACCGCGAATACCCGCACCCCCGCCCGGCGTGCCTCCAGCACCGCGCGCCGGGAGTCCTCCACCGCGTAGCGGCCCTCGTAGTAGTCCGTGTCATTGGGCTTGCCGTCGGTCAGCAGCAACAGCAGACGATGGCGGTTGCCGCAGTCGGCGAGGCCGCGGGTGAGGTGGCGGATTGCCGTGCCCATGCGGGTGTAGTGGCCCGGCCGCAGGGCGGCGATGCGCTGCTCTACCTCGCCCCCCATCGGTTCGCGGAAGTCCTTGAGGGTCGTCAGCCAGACCCGGTCGCGGCGCTTCGAGGTAAAACTGTGGATGCTGTACTCGTCGCCACAGGCGCTCAGGCCATGGGCCAGTACCAGCAGCGCCTCCTGTTCGATGTCGATCACCCGGCGGTCATCCACCCAGGCCTCGGTGGAGAGGGAGACATCCACCAGGATGGATACCGCCAGGTCGCGTTCCAGGGTGCGGGCATCGGCGAACAGACGGTCGCTGCTGCTGCCCGCGGCCCGCTGGTCGGCGTGGGCCCTGACCACGGCGTCGATATCCAGTTCGCTGCCGTCGAGCTGGCCGCGCAGCAATACCCGCCGCGGACGCAGGGCCTCGAACTGGCGCCGCACCCGGCGGATACGCTGCTGCATGGCCGCGTCCGGGTGCCAGGGTTCCGCGGCGGCTTCCTGCTGGCCGGTGAGCACGGTGCAATGGTGCGGCAGGTGGGCCTGCAGGCGATAATTCCACTCCGGGTAGGTCACTGCCGCCTGCGCGGGGGCACCGGTGACTTCCCCCGGCGGCAGGTCCAGCTCCATGCGCAGCCGCGCCGCCGCCTGCTGCTTGTGCGAGCTGAGGGTGATTTCCTCCAGCTGCTCGGCGGCCTTGCCCGCGTTCTCGTCCTCCTCGTCATCCACCAGGCGGTTGACGTTGACCATCTCGGCAAAGGACAGCATTTTTTCGAAGCGATTGAAAATCAGCGAGTCGTCGCGCTCCGCCTGGTCCTGGTGGCGGCGGCTGGCCTTGCGCTTGCCACCATTGCTGTCGCCGCTGGCGGGGGCCTGGTCCTGCTCCTCTTCCTCCCCCTCCTCCGCGATGGCGTGGGTACCGAGGCTGAAACTGGTGGCCCACAGGGGCACCGGCAGCGGCGGCCGGTAGCCCCTGGGCGCCTCTACACCCGCCACCGGTACCGACGGGCTGGACACCAGCATCACCAGCTGCGCTGCCAGCGCCGGCTGCTCGCCCCGGTCGCCCAGGGCATGGCGGATGACAAACTCCAGGGCCTGTTCCGTGACCGGCAGCGGGCGCCGCGGGCGAATTGCCAGCAGGGCCTCACAGAGACGCTGGTAGCGCGCGCGAAAACCGGGCAGCTCGCTGCAGACCCGCTCCGCCGCCAGCAAGGCCGCGCGCAGCGCCAGCAGGTCGGCCTGCAGGGGGTCGGTGGTGGCGTCGACCGGTTCCAGCGCCGCCGCATGGGCCGCCAGCCAGAAATAGAGTTCCCGGTTCAGGGCCCGCTCGGGAAACAGGCCGATGACGGGTGGCAGCAGCAGGGATTCCTCGTCGATACGGGCCTGGTCCAGCCGCTCCCGGTCGAACCCCAGGCGCTGCCGCAGGCGCAGGCGGTGGCCCGATTCGCGGGCCGCTATGGCGCCGAGCGCGGCACTGCCTTCACCGCCCACGGCGCGAAAAAAAACGGCCAGCACCGGGGCGATGTCCTCCAGGCTGACCGCGGCCGCGGCGTGGTGGGGCCAGGAACCGGCGGCGGACGCCCAGCGATGCCAGTAGCGCCCGACCAGCTCTTCCAGTTCGAGAAAGTGCAACATGGAATCCGCCCCCGGGGTTCGCCGGTTCAGTTGCCGCCAAAGGCCATGGTGACAAGCTCCAGCAGAGCCTCCTGCACATCCGGCTCGTCGGTCAGCGGCTCCACCAGGGTGGCGCGGGCAGCCTGCATGACCGGCAGCCCCGCCGCGATCAAGGTGGCACAGTAGATCAGCAGTCGCGTGGACACCCCCTCCTCGAGGTCCTGCCCCTTCAGCGCCCGCAGGCGGTGCGCCAGGCCCACCAGGGCACGGCAACGCGCCGCCGCCAGCCCACTCTCCCGGGACACGATCGCCACCTCCTGGTCCAGCGGCGGAAAATCGAAGGTGCTGGAAACGAAGCGCTGGCGGGTACTGGGCTTCAGGGACTTGAGGACATTCTGGTAGCCCGGGTTGTAGGACACCACCAGCATGAATTCCGGCGGCGCCTTCAACAGTTCACCGGTGCGCTCCAGCGGCAGCAGGCGGCGGTCATCGGTGAGCGGGTGCAGGATCACGGTCACGTCCTTGCGCGCCTCCACCACCTCGTCCAGGTAACAGATGCCACCTTCGCGGACCGCGCGGGTGAGCGGGCCATCGACCCAGCGGGTTTCCCCTTCCAGCAGCAGGAAACGGCCGGTGAGATCCGCGGCGGTAAGATCGTCGTGGCAGGAAATGGTAAACAGGGGCCGCCCCAGCCGCGCCGCCATGTGCGCCACGAAACGGGTCTTGCCACAGCCAGTCGGCCCCTTCAGCAGCAGCGGCAGACCGTGGCGCCAGGCGTGCTCGAACAGTGCGCATTCGTCGCCCACCGGCTCGTAATACGGCAACTCCCCCGCTTGCTCCGGCATCGCAGCGGCCTTCACTGTCACGCTGCCGTCAGCGCGGTATCGCCTTCGGGCAACTCTTCCCGCGCGGGTCCGAACACCGCATACAGGAACAGCACCGCGGCGATGGCCACCACCACACCGGCGCCAAGGCGCATGTAGTAGAACAGAACCAGCTGCTCCTGCACTTCCATGTAGTTCATCCCCAGCACCCGCTGCAGATGGGTCTGTACCACCCCGGCGAAGGTCAGGGTAAAGGTCATGAAACACATGGCCGAAGTCATCAACCAGAAACTCCACATGTTGAGAATCTGGTTGTAAGGCTGCAGCCGGCGCAGCTGGGGCATGGCGTAGGTAATGACCCCCAGCACCATCATCACATAGGCGCCGTAGAAGGCGAGGTGGCCGTGAGCCGCGGTGACCTGGGTACCGTGGGTGTAGTAGTTGACCCAGTGCAGGGTGTGCATGAAGCCCCAGACGCCGGCCCCGAAAAAGGCCACCGTGGCGCTGCCCAGGGTCCAGAGCATGGCGCTCTTGTTGGCATGATTACGACGGCCCTTCCAGAACATGTAGAAGGCAAACATCACCATGGCGAAGAACGGCGCCACTTCCAGGGTGGAAAAGAAACTGCCGACAGGCTGCCAGTACCCGGGCGCGCCGATCCAGTAGTAGTGGTGTCCGGTGCCCAGCAGGCCGGAAAACAGCGCCAGGCCGATAATGACGTACAGCCACTTCTCAATGATCTCGCGATCCACCCCGGTGAGCTTGATCAGCAGGTAGGCGAGCAGGGACGCCATGATCAGTTCCCACACGCCCTCGACCCAGACATGCACAATCCACCACCAGTACAACTTGTCCACCGCCAGGTTGGACGGGTTGTAGAAGGCGAAGAACCAGAAGATCGCAGCCAGCCACAGGCCCAGCATGAGGATGGTGTTGATCGCCGTCTTGCGTCCCCGGTACAGGGTAATGCTGGTGTTGTAGAGAAACATCAGAAAGGAAATCGTGATCAGGATCTTGGACCACAGGGGCTGCTCGAGAAACTCCCGGCCCTCGTGGATACCGAACTGGTAGCTGATGAGCGCGCCGGCGCCGGCCACGGCGAAGATCGCCAGCTGCACATAGGCGATCATCGGACTGTGAATGTCCCGCTCGGCCTCCTCGGGCAACAGGAAATAGGTGCAGCCCATGAAGCCCATCAGCAACCAGACGATGAGCAGGTTGGTATGGCTCATGCGCATGACATGAAACGGTACCAGGTCCACCATGAACTCGGGCAGGACATAGACCATGGCGGCGAGAATGCCGAAGATCACCTGCAGCGCGAACAGCGCCATGGCCACTGCGAAAAAGGGTAAAGCCACCCGCTGGGTTTCGTATTTCATTGTTGATTCCTCTGCCTGCTTGCCTGCCCGATCTGCCGGGTCATGTATTCAGCCCGCCGGGTGTGGCGGCCAGCCCTGGGTATCGATGGAGTCGGTCCAGCGGAAAAAGTCCACCAGGTCGTCCAGCTCTTTTTCGCTTATCTCGAAATAGGGCATCTGCCGGCGCCCGGGCACATTCAGGGGCTGCGCCTTGATCCAGCCCTTGATGCCGGCGCGGGCTGCAGCGGGATTGTCGCGCCCGCCGTAGCGGGTCCAGACGTTGCCCAGTTCGGGCGCAAAGTAGGCCCCCTCGCCGAGTATGGTGTGACAGTTGATGCAGCTGTGCTGCTCCCACACATGCTTGCCGGCCGCGACGGTATCCGTGAGCCCCTCCCTGTCGGTGGAGACATTCACCATGTACCAGTGGCTGTGTGCAGTGAGTGCAGCAAAGACCAGAAAGAAAAACAGCGAGCCGCCAAAAAAGATATTGCGCGCCGCCGAGCGTGTCAGCGAGTCCATCATGGTACCTTCCCCCTTCTCCCGCTGAACTTCCCGGAATGGGAGGTCGCTGCCAGAGCTGCTGTCCATAAACAGTATTCTATATGCATGTATTGGATTTTCACACCGATAACCGGCAGCGGTCAACCACTGCCCCCATGCAGCCAGCCGGTTTGGCAGGCCGCCAGCGCCTATCCGCCAAAAGCCTGATCCAGATCAACCCGTCACCGCCCCTACAGGCGCGATGATGCACAGTGGGGGTAGTATCACAGGGGAGTGGCGCGCTGTTATTGGTGAAATATTGCCGCTAGAATGCCGCTTCCCGGCGGTCGTGCCCGCGGGCATGACCGCAATCCCGCTCCCTTTCCAGCGGCCACAGTCACCGACGGTGGTGACCTGTTTCACGGCAAGGCTCACAGATGCGTTTGACCCAATACACCGACTTCGCCCTGCGCACCCTGATCTACCTGGCGGTGGACGCCGGCCGCCGCCACACCATCCGCGACGTGGCGGAGGCCTACGGCATTTCGCGGCACCACCTGACCAAGGTAGTGCAGCACCTGCACCACCACGGTTTCGTGGATGCCGCCCGCGGCAAGGGCGGTGGCCTGACCCTGGCGCGTCCCGCGGCTGACATTGGGGTGGGAGACGTATTCCGCAAGATGGAGACCCCAAGCCCACTGGTGGAATGCTTCGATCGCAATGGCAACTGCGCGATACAGGGCAACTGCGGGCTGGCCAGGGCCCTGCGCGAAGCCTTGCAGGCGTTCTTGGCGACACTGGACGGCTACACCCTGGAAGATCTTGTTGACAACCGGCAACGCCAGCTGCGGGAAATCCTCCGTATTCCCCTTGTGGAGCGCCCATGAACGACCGACACAGCAGACCCCCCCTGATCGCCACGTTGCTGGCAGAGCATGTGCACCTGACGCACATCACCGAACTGATGGCCGCGCAGCTGCAGGCCCTTGCCAGTGACGCGCCAGCCGACAGCCATGTGCTCTACGAAATCATGTCCTACATGGTCGACTGGGCCGATCGCTACCACCATCCCCGGGAGGACCTGATCTATGGCCGCGCCGCGGAACTGGACCGGCAGCTGGCGGATGACGTCGACAGCCTGCAGCGCCAGCACGACGCCATGGCCGACAGGGCGCTGGCCCTGCAGCAACTGATCGCCGACTGGCGCCGGGGTGCTGCCGACAGCGATGCAGTGGTCGCTGCCGGGCGCGCCTACATTGACCACAGCCTTGCCCACATGCGCAGCGAAGAGGAGCTGGTGTTCCCCCGGATCGAATCGGTCCTGACCGCAGCGGACTGGCTGGAACTGGAGCTGGATGATCGCCTGCGCCCGGCCAGCGACCCGGTGTTCGGGCCCAGAATCGACCGCGAGTTCAGGAACCTGAGACGCAAACTGCGCCGCGGGGCGCGTCGGCGAATCGAGCAGGGGGTGCTGGCGGAGTGGACTGGCCTGGAGGCCGTACTGGAATCACTGGAAGTGCTGGGTATCGCCAATCAGACCGCGGCGCAGGCAACCGCCGAGACGCTGCGCACATCGCTGAGCGACTCACTGCGCATTGTGCGCGAGACGCCGCTGACCGCCGCCCCCCGCTGCGCCATCAACAACACCCGCCTCGGCGGTCGCTGGCTGGGCACCGTGGCTGGCATCGCCGGTGACGCCGTGGCGGACCTGACGCGGATCAACCGCGAGCGACGCCGGCAGCTGGAAAAGCTGAAGTCAGCCTGAGGCAGCAGTCGCCGGGACCGCCAGCGCCGAGGATGACTGTCGCTCTGACACCTCCTCCGCCAGCACGATCTGGTTGCGGCCCCCACCCTTGGCCCGATACAGCGCACTGTCGGCCTGATGATAGAGGGCTTCTGCCGACATGTCGGCGGCGAACACCGCCACCCCGATACTGCAGCTGACCGTCAGGGACGGGTCCAGCTCCGGAAACTCGAGCGCGGCTATATGCTGACGCAAGCGCTCGGCGATCAGCGCCCCGGCACCCAGGCTGGTCATCGGCAGTTGCACGGCGAACTCTTCACCACCGAGACGCCCCACGCTGTCCGACCGCCGCAGCCGGGCCTGCAGGCTGTCGGCGATCTTCACCAGGACCTTGTCGCCCGCGGTGTGGCCGTAGGTGTCGTTGACCTCCTTGAAATGGTCGACATCCAGCACCGCCAGGCACAGCGGCTGCCCATGTCTCGACGCCATTGCAATGTTGCTGTCCAGCACTTCGAAGAAGTAGCGCCGGTTGGGAATATGGGTGAGGTGATCGGTGCGCGATTCCTGCCGCAACAGCGCCGTCAGAAGCCGCTGGCGGCGATACAGCACCAGGACGACAGCCAGGGTCAGAGCCATCATTGCCAACAGTACGGTCAAGGTCGTTTCAGTGACCGTGGCGCCCAGCAGCCTTTGCGCCGCCGCGGCCGGAGCGAACAGGAGCAGCGGCAGCGCCAACCACCCGCGCGCCGCAGGCGAGTGGCGCCACCGTCTCACTGTGTCTACTGCCCCGGGCACCACGGGCAGTCAGGCTGCTTCCAGCTCTGAGGTGCAGTGACTGCAGCGAGTGGCCCTGATCGATATGTTGGAAAAACAGTAGGGACATTCCTTCTCGCTGGGCGCCGCCGGCGGCGTCTCTTCCTCGCGTTTCAGGCGGTTGATACCGCGAATCAGCAGAAAGACGGCGAAGGCAACGATCAGGAAACTGATCACGGCGTTGATAAACAGGCCGTAGCTGATGGTGACAGCGCCCGCGGACTGGGCGCTGGCCAGGGTTGCATAGGGGCCCGCCTCTGTGCCCTGCTTCAGGGTAATGAACAGGTCGGAGAAATCCACGCCCCCCAGCAACAGGCCTATCGGCGGCATGATCACGTCGTTGACCAGGCTTTTTACTATGGTGCCAAAGGCGCCGCCAATAATGATGCCCACAGCCATGTCCACGACATTGCCGCGCATGGCGAATTCCTTGAATTCCTTGAACATTGCGACTTCCCCCGGGTTATTGTTGATGGCCGCAGCACTGGCTGCCAGGTACCCGATCCCGTTGCCGCGACTGCATGACCCTAATTTTGCATTGCCGCGCCGGAAACACAAGCACATTGTCAATACCTGCCTTCCCGGGGCGGCAAATCTGCTAGACTGGCGGCCAGATTTGAACAGGAATCCCGTTTTGCAGCGCCCCATTGACAGCAATCTCCGCATGGCCTCCACCACGGGACGGCTTGCAACCGCGGCGCTGTGCTCACTGTTGTTGCTCCCGGGCCCGATCCGGGCGCAGGTGGCCGAGCCCCCGGTCACGGAAGAGGTCGGCAGCCTGCCTGACACGGTCGCCATCGGCGTGGAGGAACAGGCGCCGGAATCCGGGGAAGCGGACGCAGAAGCAGCGGAGACAGAGACCGGCGCAACAGGCCGCGGCGAACTGCCCAAGGCGCGCAACATGCCCCTGGACGAGCCGATCACTCCCGTCACCGTTGTCGAACCGGCGACGGCGGAAGAACCGCAGACCGGTCGCAACCTGGTTTTGCTCGGCACTGAAGTGCCGCCGAGGACATCAACCCGGCTCGCCTGGGCTCCGACGCAGTCCTTCGAGGGCATCTACATCGCCACCCCGGTACTGGTGGTCAACGGCGTGGAACCCGGTCCGACCCTGTGCCTGACAGCGGCCCTGCATGGCGACGAACTCAACGGCATCGAAACCGTGCGCCGGGTGCTGTACAACCTCGATCCGGGCAAGCTCAAGGGCGCAGTGATCGGCGTACCCATCGTCAACCTGCAGGGATTTCACTCCGGCTCACGCTATCTCAGTGATCGCCGCGACCTCAACCGCTTCTTCCCGGGAGATCCCAATGGCAGCTCTGCCTCGCGCCTGGCCTACTCCTTTTTCAATGAACTGGTAGCGCACTGCAGCGCGCTGGTGGACCTGCACACAGGATCCTTCTTTCGCACCAACCTGCCACAGCTGCGCGGCGACCTCAGCAATCCCAGGGTGGTGGACCTGACCAAGGGCTTCGGTTCCACGGTGGTGGTACACAGCGAGGGCACTTCGGGTACCCTGCGGCGCTCGGCGGTCGAAGCCGGCATTCCCGCCGTGACCCTGGAAGCGGGCGCGCCATCGGTGCTCGATGAGGAGAGCGTCAGCCACAGTGTCAAGGGTATCCGCACGCTGCTCAACCACCTGGGCATGACCACCCGCTTCAGCCTCTGGGGCGACCCGGAGCCGGTCTACTACAATTCGGTCTGGCAGCGGGCGCCTGTGGGCGGCATCGTCTTCAGCCGCGTCACCCTGGGGCAATCCGTCAGGAAGGGCGACCTGCTGGGCACCGTTACCAACCCCATCACCAACGTCCGCACCCGCATCGTCTCCAGCTACGACGGCCGTATCATTGGCATGGCCCTGAACCAGGTGGTTCAGCCCGGTTTTGCCACGCACCACATTGGCATTGCCGCCCCCAGGGGCCAGCTCAGCCCGACCGGCGCCACGCCCGCCGGGGAGGGCTCTGCTGCAGAGACAGCGGCGGGCAGCGACGATGGTGACAACGGCTCCAGGGTAATCGCCGCGCCGCCACCGCCAGCGGCGGTCCCAGTCGCACCAGAGGACAGCCATGCACAGACGCTGGGGCAGACCGAAGAGGAAGATGAGGAACTCGAGGAGGATTAGTGGCTGCGGGTCACGATGCGCCCGCCCTCATCCACATCCAGCAGTAGGCGTCGACCCGCCAGCAGCGCCAGGGCAATCGCCAGTGCAACCACTGCCGTCAAGGCCACCCAGATGACTGTCAGCGATGCCTGCAGCTGCAGCATGATGCCAACCCCGAGGGGGCCCAGTGCCGCCAGGCAGTAACCTATCCCCTGAGTCATTCCCGACAGTTGGCCGGCCACCGCCGGGGTGGCGCTGCGCAGCACCAGCAGTGTCAGGGCCAGACTGAAACTGCCGCCCTGGCCCAGGCCCAGCGCCACCACGCCGGGCCAACGCAGCACTGGCGGCCCCTGCAGCAAACAGTAGAAACCGATGCCGATAAGCAGCAGCAGGCACACCAGGGCCGGGCGCTGGTCGCGCCCGAGTCGCGCCAGCCAGGGAGCGCCCAGGGCGGCGAACAACTGCACGAACACCGAGGCACCGAGCAGCACACCGGCTTCGGCCTCACCCACGCCGCGACGCTGCAGCAACATCGGCAGCCAGCCAAATACGATGTAGGCCAGCGATGACTGGGAGCCCATCAGCAGGGTCACCTGCCAGGCCAGCGGCGAACGCAGCAGGCCGCGACCGGGCTTGACCTGCCGTCGGGCAACCCGGTCCGGGACCGGATGCGGAACGCTCAGGCGCCAACACGCCAGCGCCAGCAGGGCCAGCAGCGACCAGCTCGCCAGCGCCCGCTGCCAACTGCCCAGCCAGTCGGCGAGCGGTATGCTGAGGCCGGCGCCCAGGGCACCACCGAGACACAGCGCCATGGTATAGACGCCGGTCATCAGGTCTGCCCCCCGCGGCAGGTCGCGCTTCACCAGTACCGGCAGCACCGTGCCGGCAATGCCAATGGCCGCGCCCACCAGGGCGGTGCCGGCGAACAGGGGCCAGACACTGGCGCTGGCCCGCAGCGCCAGTGCCGCAACCAGCAACAACAGGGCCAGGGACAGGGTCCGTTCGATCCCGATACGGCGCGACAGCCAGGGCGCCAGCGGCGCGAACAGTCCCAGGCACAGTACCGGCAGCGTGGTCAGGGCACCGATGGCGGCCGCCGACAGCCCGGTTTCCGCCTGCACGCGGGCCAGCAGCGGGGCCAGGGACGACAGTGCCGGGCGCAGGTTCAGGCCCACCAGCACCAGCAAAACAATCAGCCCGGGCCGCACTGGTGTCGTCATGTCACTGGGTTCTCCGCGGGTTTCACCGCAGCCTACTCCTCGAGGAAAGAACGCGCGAACACGTTGCTGGCCGGCTGCAGCAGGTATTGCAGCAGGGTGCGGCTGCCGGTATTGATCAGCACCTCGGCGGGCATGCCCGGCAACAGGCGGACGTGGGGCATGCGTGCCAGGCTGGCTGGATCCACTTCCACTTGCGCCAGGTAGTAGGGGGCGCCGCCGGATTCCCGCAGCAGCCGGTCGGCGGAGATCGTGATGATGGTGCCCTCGGCGACCAGCGTGGTTGCCGACTTGAACGCACTGAAGCGGATCCGCGCGCGGTCGCCGGCCTGGATACGGTCGATATCCAGCGGTGACACTTCCGCCTCAATCACCAGCTGCAGCTGCTCCGGCACGATATCCATCAGCGCGGTCCCCGGGCGCACCACGCCGCCGACCGTATGCACGGCAAGTCCGAGCACGACCCCGCTGACCGGCGCCCGGATGATACCGCGGGCAAGGCGGTCCTCCAGCGCGCGCAAACGCTCACCGAGGTCGTAGAGCCTGGCCTGCACAGTCTCCAGCTCATTCACGATCTCGGTGTGGCGATGGCGGTCGAGCTGGATAATCTGCAGCCGGGTCTCGCCGATGCGGATCTCGTTGCCGGCAATCCGCGACAGCGCCTCGGCGTTCTCGCCCATCAGGCTGGCCCGCTCCCGCTCCAGCTCGGTCAGGCGCTGTTTGCCGGTGAAGCCCTGCTCCTGCAGGCGCCGCAGGTCGCGAATCTCGGTCTCGAAAGACTCCAGCAGGCGAGCATTGCTGGCGCGCACGGCGCGAATGCCGTCGCTCTGGGAGCTGAGCTGCTCTATGCGCTGCTCCAGCACTTCGCGCTCGCCGGCGGTGGCCTCGCGGCGGGCGTTGAACACCGCGTTCTGGCCGGCGATGGCCGCGTCCACGCGGGAATCCTGCAAGCCGGCAAACGCCACCGGATACACCACCGCATCCAGATTGTCCCGCTCCGCCAGCAGTCGCGCCTCCAGGGCCTGGAGACTGACATACTGGCCCCTCAGCTGGGAGCGCTCCGCTTCCAGTTGCGTGGTATCCAGCCGCACCAGCGGGTCACCGGCCTGTACCGCGCTGCCCTCGGCCACCAGGATTTCCTCGACGATGCCCCCCTCCAGATGCTGCAGGGTCTTGCGGGAGTCCTTGACCGTGACCACACCCGGTGCAAGCGCGGCACTCTGCAGCGGCGCGAGGCTGGCCCAGCCGCCAAAAACGACGAAGGTGACAAACACAGCCAGCAACCCGATCAGGCGATAGCGGCGATCGGAGCTGGCGGGGACACCGCTGTTCATGGCGCCGCTCCCGGTTCCGGTGACCGAGGTTTCGCCTGAGCTTGCCTGCGGCCCGCCTCCATCTGCTGCAGCACCTCGGCCTTGGGTCCATAAGCCAGAATCCCGCCCTCCCGCAACACCATCAACTTGTCCACTGCCGCCAGAATGGTATTGCGGTGGGAGATCACGACGATGGTTGCACCGCGCCGCTTTTCCGCCTGCAGGGCAGCGATGAGCGCACGCTCACCTTCGTCGTCCAGGTTGGAATTGGGTTCATCCAGCACCAGCAGCCGGGGGCTGCCGTAGAGTGCGCGCGCCAGGGCCAGGCGCTGGCGTTGACCCGCAGAAAGCGCACTGCCGGCATCGCCGATATCCGTGTCATAGCCCAGGGGTAGGCGCAGGATGGCCTCGTGCACACTGGCCAGCCTGGCCGCCGCCACCACGTGCGCCGGATCAACCTCGCCGAAACGGGCGATATTGGCGCTGACGGTGCCTTCAAACAGCTCCACATCCTGCGGCAGGTACCCCACATGCGGGCCCAGCTCGGCCCGGTCCCAGCTGAATACCTCCGCTCCGTCGAGGCGCATCTTGCCCGCAGTCGTGGGCCAGATCCCCAGCATGGCCCGGACCAGCGAGGTCTTGCCCGATGCGCTGGGGCCGATAATGGCGACGGCTTCGCCGCGCTCGATGCGGAAGTTTGCACTGCGCACCACCAGCATGCGCTTGCCGGGCGGGGCAATGGACACATTCTCCGCCACCACAACACCCTCTGGTGCCGGCAGCGACATGCGCTCGCGGCGCGGCGGAATACGCTCCAGCGCCGCCTGCAGGCGCCGGTACTGCAACCGCGCCTGGACCCACTGGCGCCAGCTTCCGATCAGCATGTCGACCGGCGCCAATGCGCGCCCGAGCAGAATCGAGCCCGCGATCATCACTCCGGGGGTGATGCGCTGCTCAATCACCAGCCAGGCACCCAGACCCAACACCAGCGACTGCACCGCGAGACGGAACACCCGGGATATCGACCCCAGCACGGCACCACGACCGGCGGCCCGGCCGTGGGCCGTGAGCAGCTGGTAATGGCGCTGCTGCCAGTGGCGGCGGATGTCACCGAGCATGCCCATGGACTCCACCACTTCGGCATTGCGCAGATTCCTGGTGACAAAGGCGTTGCTGTCTGCGGTCGCGTCGCTGACTTCCTGCAGGGGCTGGCGGCTGACGCGGGCATTGAGCAGCGCCAGAACGAGTAACACGACAGCGGATACCAGGCCCGCCAGTCCGAACAGCGGGTGCAGCAAGTACATCACGAACAGGTACACAGGCAACCAGGGGACATCAAACAGCGCATTGGGTGCCGGACTGGCCAGATACTGGCGCAGACCTGCGAGGTCCGCCAGGGCCTGTCCCTGGGTCGCCCGGCCACCGGTGTAGAGCGCCTCCCGGAAGGAGATATCGAACACCCGGTCCTCCAGCGCCAGCTCCAGGCGCAAGCCCAGCTTCAGCAGAATCTGCGAGCGGACCCACTCCAGCGCGCCGATGGCAACAAACAGGAACAGGACCACCAGGGTCAGCATCACCAGGGTCGGCACACTGCCACTGGTAATTACCCGGTCGTATACCTGCAGCATATAGATGGCGGGGGCCAACAGCAGCAGGTTGATACAGAGGCTGAACAGACCCAGCGCCCACAGGGAGGGTCGAAAGCTTGCCAGCGCCTGGTACAGCTCGGAGCCTGGGCGGGGAATACTCACATCAGGTGAACACCGGATTCAGTTCTGGCCGGGTGCCGGAGATCACGGCGCCGGCACCGGGAACTCATCGTTGAGCCAGAACTCGTACTGGCTCTCATTGAAGATGAAGATGCCAGTGCCACTGCCATCCGCAGCGGGGTCATTGAACAGATCGGCCGCAGTGAGCGACCCGGGCGAGTTGTTCCCGTCAATGCCCTCCACCCGGAACACCAGGTCGCTGGCGAGGGAGAAGTCCCCGTCGCCGTCGGCATCAATGTACACCACGATCTCGTCGAAAGAGCCACTGCTGCCATACTCGGCGTGCAGGGCCCGGTAGAGACCTGCGTCCGCGTCGAGAAAAAAGTCGGGAGCCACGAGTTCCTCTATCGGCGCTTCCTGGAACCGCAGTTCGTCCAGGGTGAAGCTCTCCTCCGCGAACAAGTCCACGAAACTGAACAGGATGTCGCTCACCTCCTGTCGCGCACCCGTCGCGGCCTCGAAGTCAGTCAGACCCAGTGCAGTGAGGTCAAACTTGTCCTGTCCGCCCAGGGGCGCCCCCTCGACCTGTGGCGCGAGAGCGAGGCCGAAGAAGCGGTCATGGTTCTGACCCAGTGACTGGCCCGCATCGCGATAGACAATTTCGAAAGATGCCGGTCTCGACGCCTCGCTCTGCGGGTCGGTAAAAATATCACCGGCGAGTTGCTGGCCGTCCACCACCAGGTAATCCGATTGCTCGACCCGCAGCAGCACATTGCTTTCGGTGATTGTCGCCTCGGCATCCTGGATGGTGAAGAACTCGCCGGGCCCTTCCTGGAACGGGAACATATCGAAGAACACCTGTTGCCCGCCGACCGGACTCTCGCCGAAACCGAGAAGGAAGTCAGTGGGGGACTCCTGGAAATCGAGCTGCACATCGCGTGCCCCGATCACCAGCAGGTCCTCGCCGGCGGCAAAGTCGACAATGACGTTGGTACCCACCTCACCGTCGGAGACGTTGAGCCCGGTATTGATGGTCAGGAAACCGCCCTCGCCTTCGACACGGCTCACGATGTCGTGATCATTGGCGAAGACAAACCGGTCGCTGTCGGCGCCGCCCGTCAGTTCGTGATTGCCGCGGCTGCCGTAGAGCCAGTCGGCGCCGTCCCCGCCCTCCAGCAGACTGTCGCTGGAACCAAAGCTTTCGCCACCAAACAGGATGTCATTGCCGGCTCCACCCTGCAGAATGTCCAGCCCCGGGCCGCCGAACAGCTCATCGTTGCCATCGCCCCCAAGCAGCAGGTTGGCACCCTCCTCGGCAAACAGGCTGTCGTCGCCACCACCTCCCTGCAGCACCGAGTCGCCGAATCCACCGAACATGACATCGCGGCCGGAGCCGCCGGTGACATTGGCGTTATCAAAACCGCCAAAGAAAACGTTCTCGCCCTCTCCCAGGAAGTAATCATTGCTGCCGAAATAGGTCTGATCCTGATTGCCAAACTGGAAGCCAAAAATGACGGTATCACCCTCATTGCCGATGATCCGGTAACCGCCGGGGGTTTCAACCGTATCCCCGGGCGCTATCGAGTCGAGGAATATTTCCAGGGCTCCCGCGCCAACGCCGGAGAAATCGAAAGTCGTTGTCCACTCATCGAAACGCAGCGCGTTCTCGGAAGCGGAGAGAATGTCGCCATCGCGAATCTCGAAAAACGCGCCATCCTCCGCCAGCACTGTCTGCTGGGTAAATGCCAGGGTAGTGAAGAAGGTGACGGCCGGGTTGGCGCCAAATGCGAAGTTGGCAAATCCACCAACCGTCAGCGTGCTGCCCGGGATCGGCAGGCCACCCGATTCTCTCCCCGAGGCCGTCAACTCCGTCAGGGTGACGTTCGACACGTCCAGATTGTCGAGGGCTATGCCGGCACCGAGCACTGCCGACAAGTCTGCCGAGATGGCCTGGAGATCGAGATTCTGATCTATGGTAAAGCCGACGGTACCGAAAGCGGAGTCAGAGAGTTTTAGCGATGCCATATACCGTTCCTGTCAATCCTGTTGTTGGTTGGGTGGCTGCCACGCACATCAGAACGCCATTTCCCAGCGCATGCCGAGCGAAACGATTTCCCCGCTCAGGTTCTCGTAGCTGCCCAGCGCCTGGTACGACACGAACGCGCTGACGCCAAAGGCAAACTGCGCGGCGACACCAGCGCCATAGATCAGGTAACTGCTGTCCGGGTCATCGACATCGATCAGCAGCGACTCCTCGGCGGCGGCAAAGGGGTCGTTGGCGAACCGGTAGCGCACACCGTCCGCGCTGTCTTCGAATTCCCGGGTGTACTCCAGGCGCACATAGGGTGTCACCACCCCCCAGGAGGGCAGGAAGGTATAACTGAGCTGACCGCTGGCGGTCAAACTCATGGACTCGAAACCCTGCTTGTCCACGCTGAGATCCAGCCCGCCGGCGCCGCTTTCAGTAAAACCGTCAAATTCGCCGTCCAGATAAAAGAACCGCACCAGCGGGTCGAACTTGATACCGCTGAGATCCAGGCTGTGGCCGAGGTTCAGGCTGATGTAGTACTCGTTGCCGTCGGTAGACGCTTTGGCGACGCGATCGACACTGCCGCCGAAGTCCTGGTAGGCGATCCTGCGTTCGGTATCGACATCGGACCAGCCATAGCTGAACACTGCGTCAACGTAGCTGGCGCCACGGTAGAGGCTGCCATAAAGAGCCAGTGCGTAATTGTCAGTGTCAGTGGTCGCCAGCTTGTCGGCAAAATCAACTTCCGTCTTGCCCACCGACAGGGAGGTCCCCACGAACAGGTTGTCATTGACCCTGTAGTCGAGACCACCGGTCAGGGTCTGGGCATCAAAATCGAAACCCGATTCCAGCGCAGTGCTGTCCTGATCGCCGAAACTGAGGTCGCCCCGTACCCACAGCCCAACCCGGCTGTCCGCCAGCATCTCGTCACCGCTGGCGCCCATGCCCAGCGCGTCGCGGGATTCATCCAGTGCCGCATTCAGCTGCTCGCCGGTCACCACCGTATTGCCGTACTTGAGATTGAGCCCCGCCAGACTCAGGCCCTTGGAGCCGCCCTCGCGCACGCGCGCCATGCGCCCGCCGATATTGCGGAAGCGCGCAAAGGACAGCACCCGCACCGACTTGCCCATGGCGGCAAGTTCTTCCGGGGTAATCACCTGCAGCGCCGCCAGCGCCTGTTTCGCGGTGGTGCCCTGCTGGCGCAGGCTGGTACAGAGATTGAGCAGATCCGCCTGCCCTTCAGTATCGGGCTGCAGACGGTTGCAGATAGCGTCGATACGGCGGGACACGCGCAGCTCGTTGACGCTGGCGTTCGCCAGTACGCTGGTACCATCCGCGTCCTGCTTGCCGGTCACCCCGTCCTCGCCCGCCGCATCGCCGTCGACGCTGAAGGCCACAGTGGCGACATTGGAATCGCGCCCCTGCTGGTCGCGGATGAGGTAAGTGAAGGAATCGCCGCCGCTAAAGCCGGCAAAGGGACGGTACACGTAGCTGCCGTCGGCATTCAGCTGCAGCACGCCGCCCACCGGCTCGGTTACCTTCACTACCGTGAGATTGTCACGATTGAAGAACAGGTCATTGTCGAGCACGTTGCCGGTATCGAAGTCATCGGCGAAATCGTCATCCACCGCGACCGGAGGCGAAGAGGCCTCGGGGCTGATCACGAAGCGGACACTGGCCACATTGCTCTGCAGGTCGCCGTCGGCTGCGCGGTAGCTGAAAATGACCTCGCCCACGAACCCAGGCGCCGGGCTGTAGCTGAAGGTGCCGTCGGCGTTGAGCGACAGGGTACCGTTGGCCGGAGCCTGCTCCAGTACCGCGCTCAAGGCATCGCCGTCGGGATCCGAGTCATTGGACAGGACATTGGCACTGGCAAAATCTGTCCCGAAGTCGTCGTCGGTGGCCACGGGAGCGTTGTTGGGCGGTTCCGGCACCAGCAAGGTTACGGTGGCGACATTGCTCAGCGACTCGAAATCGCCGGCCCGATAGGTGAAGCTGTCGGTGCCGAAAAAGCCCTCATTGGGAACGTAGACAAAGGTACCATCCTGGTTCAGGGACAGGCTGCCGTTCTGGGGGCCGGTGACCAGACTGGCGGTAATCGGGTCGCCATCGGTGTCGTTGTCGTTGGCGAGCACGTTGCGGCCGGCATAGTCGGCGCCGAAATTGTCATCGACGGCGACCGGTGGCGTGTTGGTAACCGGGATCGTGACCGGGCCGCAGCTGGCGTCGACCGTGTTGTGGTAGGCATTGGTAACATTGATGATGGGCAGGCCGAGAATATTGTCATTGGCATCGAAAAGCGCCAGGCGCACCTCCTGGTTGAGCGTGGCGGAGTCTTCGAAGACATAAACCAGACAGGCATTCTGGCCGCTGAACCCCACCACCAGGGCGCCCGGGTCGCCTGGGGACACATTCTCCGCCCCGAGCACCTCGACCCGGACGATGGCAGGATCCGCGAGCGCGAGGCTCTGATCGCGGCCCACAGCCACCGGCGCAGCGCTGGCGAGCGACGACAGCAGCAGGCCCACCAGCCCTGCAGCGAGTGACCTGACACAGTAACAAGTATCCATTCCCCGGTTTTCCCCCCAAGCACCTTCCCGCGCCCTGCCATGGACCCTTCGAGGTGTATATCTGCCAGACGTTATTGCTTTTGACCCGCTGCCGAAGACGCCGAAGCATCTGCTCGCCGCAGCGGCTTCGGCAGTATCGTGCCTGTCAGCGCAATCGTCAACGCATTCTGGGTGACGCTTCCCGGCTGCTAGATCTTCTCCAGCTGCATGTCGTCCATGCCGCCATCGTCGCCGCTTCTGTTGACCCGGATATGCAGGGACACATTGTTGCGCGAGTCGGCGAACTCCACCGCCACGTCGGCACTGATGGTGCCGGCCTCGTAGAGCGCAATCAGCGACTGGTCAAAGGTGTGCATGCCGTAGCTGTGCCCGGCCTTGATGGCCTCGTGGATGTCTCCGAACTCGTGGCGCTCTATCAGGTCCTTGACCCGCGGGGTATTGATCAGCACTTCCGTGGCGGCGGTCTTTTTCCCGTCCAGGGTCGGCACCAGCCGCTGGCAGACAATCGCCCGCAGGTTGTCGGCGATGCGCGGCAGTTCCTGGTTGTAGTTCTCTATGGCAAAAAAGCTGATCATGCGCTCGATCGCCGAGACCGAATTGTTCGAGTGCAGGGTGCTCAGGCACAGGTGGCCGGTGTTGGCGAACTTGAGGGCGTACTCCATGCTCTCGGTGTCGCGAATTTCCCCCACCAGAATCACGTTCGGGGCCTCGCGCATTGCCGAGCGCATGCCGGTGCTGAAGGATTCGGTATCTACCCCGATCTCGCGCTGTGCCACCACTGACTTCTTGTGCTTGTGCAGATACTCGATCGGCTCTTCCAGCGTCAGGATGTGTCCCGCAGCGTTGCTGTTGCGGTGGTCCACCATCGCCGCCAGGGTAGTGGACTTGCCGCTGCCGGTGGCCCCGACCACCAGCACCAGCCCGTTTTTCTGCATCACCAGGTCCTGCAGGATCTTCGGCAGGGACAGGCTTTCAATGGTGGGTATCTCACTGTGCACGTAGCGGAAAACCAGGGACACTTCGCCGCGCTGGCGAAAGGCATTGGCGCGGAAGCGGCCCACCTTCTGGATGCTGACGCCGAAATCGACCTCACCGTGTTCCTCGAAATCCCTGATCTTGGCGTCCGTCGCCAGGGAGCGGAATATCCGCTCCACGTGTCCCGGTTCCAGCTCATCTCCCATCCAGGCGAAACCGCCGGGACCCTTGAACAGGATCTTCGCACCCGTGTGCAGGTACATGTCCTCACCGCCCTTGGTCACCATGACCGACAGGTAGGGCGCTATTTCGAGATCGGTTACTGCCATCAATCACTTCTCCTGGAGCCGTTTGTTCGCATGCGGCGTGCGGCACCGAATGGCTACTGTATCACCAGTGGCCGCCGCGCATGACCTGGGAAAAGAGCCTGCGCGCCAGGGCCAGGCGCGACGAGGGCAGATCCGCCAGCTCCGCGGCGGCCTCTGCCTCGCTCAGCCCCCGGGCCGCCGGTGAGTCCGGAAACAGCTCGTAGGCCTGGCTGAGGAAGGCCTCGGTGAAACTGGGCATGGTCGCCTGGGCCAGGGCCCCCGCCACGCCCAGCGATGTCGATACCTTCTTGGTCCGGGTCACGATGGCCCGCATCACCAGGTCCCTCGCCTGCTCGGGAGAGAGGGTGGGGAAGGCCTTGTAGAGCCCGGTGGGGGCGATCATGGGCGTGCGCACCAACGGCATGTGGATGGTGGTGAACTCGATATTGCAGTGCCGGTACTCCGGCGCCGCACACAGGCTGAACGCATCCAGCGCCGCCTTGGAGGCCACATAGGCGGAGAAGCGCGGCGGGCTGGTGAGGACACCAATCGAGGAGATGTTGATGATCTGCCCTTCCTGACGCGCCTCCATGCCGGGCAGGAAGCCCGTAATCAACCTCAGCGCGCCAAAATAGTTGAGCTGCATGGTGCGCTCGAAGTCGTGAAAGCGATCATAGCTGTAGCGTACCGAGCGGCGGATGGAGCGGCCGGCGTTGTTGATCAGGATATCCGCACCGCCGAGGTCGGCGCTGACATCGCGCACCAGGCGGTCACAGGCCGCGAGATCGGCGACGTCACAGGCATAGGCCCTGGCCGTCCCGCCCGCCGCGGCGATCTCCGCCAGGGTGCTGTCCAGCTTTCCCACCGTGCGCGCCACCAGCACTACCTGGGCATCGGCCCGCGCCAGCCGCAGGGCACACTCGCGGCCTATACCCGAAGTGGCTCCGGTGACCACAACAACCTTGCCGCGCACACGCCGCCGCAGGGCCGCCAGGGTGGGACGGCCGACCAGCCGGTCGAACAGGCTGTCGACCTCGGCCACCACGGACGCCGAATCCTTGCGCAGGAAATGCTGCCAGTAGTCCCAGATCGGCTGGGCGTACTCTTCGAAGGGCGGGCAGATGATGCCGGCGGGTTCCAGCAGGGCGCGCGTGCGGCTGGAGTCAAAGCGCGTCGGATAGTTGATGTAGGCAACCACCTGGGGCGGTATGCCCATGCGTTGCAGCAGGCGCTCTCCCAGCTTCTTCACCGGTTGCATGCGGCCAATACCCTTGCCCGCCAGGCGCGTCGCGGCATCCACCAGGGAGGCGTTGACCGCGTGCAGGCGGGGGCCGTGGGAGACACGCATCAGCGTCTTGAGCACATCGCCGACCCGAATCCCGTCCGGGTCGGTGAGAAAGAAACACTCGCGATCGTGACCGGGCAGGTGGGCCAGATGGTCCATGGCCTTGACCACGTAGTCCACCGGCACGATATTGAGCAGGCCGGCCTTGTTCATCAGCAGCGGGAAGCCTTCCGGCACGACGCTGCTCAGGTTGTGCAGGGTCTCGAAGAAATAGTAGGGGCCGTCGACCTTGTCCATCTCGCCGGTGCGCGAGTGGCCGACAACCATGCCGGGGCGGTAGATGCGCCACTTCAGGCGCTTTTCCGCGCGCACGATGCCCTCGGACTCGTGCTTGGTCTGGAAGTAGGGATGATCCAGCGCCCCCGCTTCCTCGAACATGTCCTCGGTAAAGGTGCCCTCGTAGAGTCCGGCCGCCGCGATCGAACTGACCTGGTGGAAGCAGCCGGCCTTCAGCGCTTTCGCCAGCGCCACCGCCTGCCGGGTTCCCTCGACGTTGCTGCTGCGCTGGCTGGCGGCACTGGCCTTCATGTCATAGATGGCCGCAAGGTGGAAGAAGTGATCGATCTTGCCCGCATGCTGGCGCACCCAGGCGGGCTTCACCCCGAGTTTGGGCAGGCCGAGATCACCCTCCACCGCGACCACCTGTTGCCGGGTCGCCCCCCAGAGTTCCCGCAGTCCATCCACCTTGGCCACGGAGCCGGGGCGCACCAGCAGGTAGACACGCCCGCCCCGATCCAGCAGCCGGGGCACCAGGAAGCGGCCGATAAACCCGGTACCGCCGGTAACGAAGTAGTTCATGTTGTTATCTCCGCTGACTCAGTACCAGTCCACATTACTGGCAAAGAGCCCGCTTGTCACCGCCGCCAGGGCGACCGGCGGGGCACATCGCGGCCCGGGTGTCAGATGACCCAGTTGTGGGGCTGATCCCTGTGGGTCTCGTCCTCCACCGCGATCACGTGCTGGAACGCGTGGTGCTGGGACAGGAATACCTTGCCGGACAATTCCTCGAGGAAATGGGTGTGGCGCAGCACGTCCATCACCGGCCCTTTCACCTCCGAGAGGTGCAGGGTGATGTTGCGGTCCCGCAACTGGCGGTTGATGGATTCCAGGGCTTCCAGCGCACTCAGGTCAATCTCGTTGACCGCGGTGCACATGAGGATCACGTGGCGCGCTTCCGGCCGCTCCTCCAGCAGGGCGTAGAGACGCGATTCGACAAAGCTGGCGTTGGCGAAGTACAGGCTTTCATCGATGCGCAGGGAGAGGATGTCGCTGCGGGTAATCACCTCGTGGCGGTCGACATTGCGGTAGTGCTCGGTACCCGGCACCTCGCCAACCACCGCCATGTGCGGCCGCGAGGTCTTGTACAGGTGCAGCGCCAGCGACGCCAGCACACCGCAGGCGACGCCGGTCTCCACCCCGAATCCCAGGGTGACGAAGATGGTGATCGCGACCGCCACGAAATCCGAGAGACCGTAGTCCCAGGTGCGCTTGAGAATGGAAAAGTCCACCAGCGACAGCACCGCAACGATGATGGTTGCGGCCAGGGTGGCATTGGGCAGGTAGGCCAGGTACGGGGTGAAAAATACGGCCGACAGGGCTATCCCCAGCGCGGTCAGGATACCGGACGCCGGAGTGGCGGCACCGGCATCAAAATTGACGATGGAGCGGGCAAAACCGCCAGTGACCGGATAGCCGCCAGAGAAGGCCGCGGCCATGTTGGAGGCGCCGAGACCGATCAGTTCCTGGTCCGGCACGATGCGCTGGCGGCGCCGGGCGGCCAGGGTATGCCCCACCGATACCGACTCGACAAAGCCGATGATGGAAATCAGCAGCGCCGATACCAGCAGCTCGCGCCAGGCCGGGTGCACCAGCACCGGCAGGGTAAACTCCGGCAGACCGGCGGGAATATGCCCCACCAGCGACACGCCCCGGGCGCCGAGGTCAAGATAATAAGCCGCGACGCTGGTGCCGATCACCGCAAACACCGGCCCGGTGCGGGTCAGCATGCCGGCCCAGTAGTCCGACATGCCCAGCCGCACCAGCACCGGTTTCAGGCCACTGCGCACCCAGAGCAGGAACAGCAGTGTCGCCCCCCCCGTGACCAGGGTGGGCAGGTGGGCAGTGGCAACGGTGCCTGCAAGGCTGGTCACCAGCTGCAGCAGGTTGTCCCCATGCGCCTCGATGCCGAGGATATGGCGCACCTGGCTGATCGCGATGATCACGCCGGAGGCGGTGATAAAGCCGGCGATCACGGGATGCGACAGAAAGCTGGCGAGAAAGCCCAGGCGGAAAAAGCCGAACAACAGCAGCATGCCCCCGGACATCAGGGACAGCAGGATCGCCGCTTCGACATAGGCGCCGGAACCCGCCTCGGCGATTTGCGCCACGGCCGAGGCCGTCATCAGCGACACCACGGCCACCGGGCCCACCGACAGCGTGGTGCTGGTGCCGAACAGGGCGTAGGCCACCAGCGGCAGCATGCTGGCGTACAGCCCCATCTCCGGCGGCAATCCCGCCAGCATGGCGTAGGCCAGGGACTGCGGGATCAGCATCACGGTAACGATCAGCGCCGCGAGGCCATCGTCCATGAACGCGCCGCGGTTGTAGCGACGACCCCAGTCCAGTATCGGCAGGTAGCGCCTCAGCGTGTGCAAATACTCAATCCTCGCCAATTACCGGGCTTGCCAGCCACTCCTTGCCCCGCAACATCGCTTTCCAGTAGATCGGTGGCAGCATCCGCTCCTTCAGAAACCAGGCCGCGCGACTGGGACGGGTACCGTCTATCAGCCAGCGCGGCATGCTCGGCAACAGCTTACCACCGTAGCCAAACTCTGCGAGTACGATTTTGCCCCGCTCTACGGTCAGCGGGCAGGAACCGTAGCCGTTGTAGTGAGCCACTCCCTGCACCCGGCCCATGTCGGCCAGCAGGTTGTTGGCCACCACCGGGGCCTGCATCCGCGCCGCCGCGGCGGTCTTGGCATTGGGCGCGTTCATGACATCACCCAGGGCCCAGATATTCTCGAAGCGCTTGTGGCGCAGGGTGGTCTGGTCCACGTCCACCCAGCCGTTGTCGTCCGCCAACGGACTGGCACGGATGAAATCGGGCGCTGTCTGCGGCGGCACCACGTGCAGCAGGTCGAAGTAGCGGGAGACACGCTCCACCTTGCCGTCGGCATCGGTATGCTCGAACCAGGCGGTGCGCTGCTCGCCGTCCACCCGGACCAGACGCTGGTTGAAATTGAGTTGCGCGCCGTAGGCCTCGACATACTCCATCAATGCCGGCACATAGTCCTGCACCCCGAACAGCACCGCGCCGGCGTTGTAGAACTCGATCTCGATACTGTCCAGGCATTTTTCCCGGCGCCAGTGATCAGCGGACAGATACATCGCCTTCTGTGGTGCGCCGGCACACTTGATCGGCATGGGGGGCTGGGTGAACAGCGCCCGGCCACCGCGCAGATTGCGCACCAGCTGCCAGGTATAGGGGGCGAGATCAAAGCGGTAGTTGGAGGTCACGCCATTGCGCCCCAGAGTCTCGGTCAGGCCCTCGACCCCGTCCCAGTTCAACTTCAGCCCGGCGGCCACCACCAGCCGGCGATAGCGCAGAATGCGACAGCCCTCCAGGATCACCGAGTGCCGGCCGGGATCAAACGCAGCCACCGCGGCCTTGACCCAGTCGACGCCCTTGGGGATCAGCGAGGCCATGGTCTTCGCGGTCTGCGCCGGCTTGAAAATCCCCGCGCCAACAAAGGTCCAGCCGGGCTGATAGTAGTGGATATCCGCCGGGTCAACGATGGCGACGCTCAGGTTCCTGTCGCGGGCCAACAGGCTGGACGCCACCGCGATACCGCCGGCACCGCCGCCCACGACCACCACATCGTATTCCGCCAGCACCATGCCGCCGTCCTTGACCCCGGTGCCGGCGATACGCGCGGCTACCCCGCTCATGTCGTAGCCGGCCTCGTGGGCGCGGCGGACAATCTCCGCCAGCCCCGGGCCCGATGCATTGCGCGACAGGGCCCAGAGGGTAGTCGAGCGCATGCCGGTGCGGCAGTAGGCGTGCACGGGCCCGGTGACCGCCGCCAGCAGACGGCCGAATTCCGCGGCTTCCTCGTCGCGCACATTGCCCGCACTCACCGGCAGGTAGTGCGCCTCGATACCCACGGCCTCGGCAGCGCGCTTGATCTCGGCAAACGCGGGCTGGTCCGCGCCCTCGCCATCGGGCCGGTTGCAGATGACATGCCGAACCCCCTGGGCGGCGAGTGCCGGCATGTCATCGCTGCCAATCTGGCCGGATACTGTCAGGCCGTCGTCCAAATCTCTTGTCTGCATGTTATTGCCCTCGCTGTAAAGACCGGGTCGAACGCTCCGCGGTTCAAAGTAGGTTGATCGGTACCCTCAGGTAAACGGTACCGTTACTGTCCGCTTCCGGGAGATGCCCGGCACGCATGTTGACCTGCAGGGACGGCAGGATAAGCCTGGGCATGTCCAGAGTGGCATCACGGGCTTCGCGCATGGCCACGAATTCGTCTTCGCTTATGCCTTCGTGAACATGAATGTTGGCCGCACGCTGCGCCGCCACCGTGGTTTCGTACTCCACCTCGCGGCCGTTGGGCATGTAGTCGTGACACATGAACAGCCGGGCCTCGCCCGGCAGGCTGAGGACGCGCTGAATGGAGCGGTACAGCACGCGGGCATCGCCGCCGGGGAAATCCGCCCGTGCGGTGCCGCCATCCGGCATGAACAGGGTATCGCCGACAAAGACCGCATCGCCCATGACATGGGTCATGCAGGCAGGAGTATGGCCGGGGGTGTGCATGGCGTGGCAGAGCATGCCGCCCACCTGGTAGCTGTCACCATCGGCGAACAGACGGTCAAACTGGGACCCGTCACGGGCGAAACGGGTATCGGCGTTGAACACCTTGCCAAACACTTCCTGCACGGTGGTGATCTGCTCGCCGATACCGATCCTGCCGCCCAGCTCTTCCTGCAGGTAGGGCGCCGCGGACAGGTGATCCGCGTGTACATGGGTCTCGATAATCCATTCCAGCTGCAGCTTCTGCTGGCGAATGTAGGCGATGATCTTGTCGGCGCCAGCGGTACTGAGGCGGCCGGCGGCATAGTCGATGTCCAGCACCGAGTCCACCACCGCACAGGCCGGGGAACCCGGGTCCTGCACGACATAGGAAAAGGTATTGGTGTCCTCGTCAAAGAACGGTACTACTTCGGGCTTGCAGCCGAGGTCCAGCTTCCAGGTCTCTCTTGCTTGCATCACAGTCACCTCATTCAGGGAAAGAAAATGGCAGTGGCGCGCTCAGTCATAGGACAGAGCGGTCGCCTTGCCGTGGAACACACGGTAGACATACACGGTGTAAAACAGGATCACGGGCAGCGTTATCACGATGCCGACCAGAGTGAACAGCAGTGAATCCACCGACGCCGACGCCTCCCAGATATCCATGCGACCGATGATCACGTCCGGAAACACGCTGTAGGCCAGGCCGAGCGTTGCCAATATGCAGATCAGCACCGTCGCCACAAACAGCGCCCAGCCAAATCCCTCCGCCAGCAGGCGCGGATGCCCCAGCAGGTAGGCAATGAGGGCCAGGCATGCAGCCGTGGCGAGCGGGATCGGCGCCAACAGGATCATGTTCGGCAGGGTGAACCAGCGCGCGGCGATGGCGTCACTGACCAGGGGAGTCGCAATGCTGACCAGCAGCAGTCCCGCAGCCATCGGCCAGACCGCCAGTTGCGCCCAACGGACCGCTTTCAACAACAAGGTTTCCTCGGCCTTCATCAATAGCCAGCCACAGCCCAGCAGCAGATACAGCGCCGGCAACGCCAGGGCAATGAGCGCGGCAAAGAACAGGCCGACGGCCCCGCCCTGCAGCCCGGTGACCCAGGCCCCCAGCATCCACCCCTGGCACAACGAGGCCAGCAGCGAGCCCGCAAAGAAAGCGTTGTTCCACAACCGCTTGCGGTGATCGCCGGCCTTCACTCGCAAGTCGAACGCAACCCCGCGCAGGATCAGCCCCATCAGCATGAGCGTGACCGGAATGTACAGGTGGCTGAGGATAATGCCATGGGCCAGCGGGAAGGCGATCAGCAGCACGCCGATTCCCAGCACAATCCAGGTCTCGTTGGCATCCCAGAAGGGCCCGATCGAGGCGACCATGGTGTCCTTCTCGCCCTCGTCTGCCAGCGGCAACAACATGCCGACACCCAGGTCATAGCCATCGAGGATCACGTAGACCAGCAACGCAAACCCCATGATCATCATGTAGACAACGGGCAACCAGTATTCCATGTTCATGCTCCCGGTGTGACGAGGCGGTTCGGGCCTGGCAACGATTGGCCCAGCGACGCGGCCGGCTTCAGCGCCAGATGACGGATGGCGCCGATGTAGGACGCCAGCAACAGCAGGTACAGCAGCAGGTAGCCGAACAGGGTGCTGGCCACCGTCCCGGGAGCGTGGTCCGCGGCGACATCCGCGACCCGCAGCAGCCCCTGCACGATCCACGGCTGGCGGCCGATCTCGGTGACGTACCAGCCGGCGAGCACCGCGACCCAGCCGGAAAAGGTCATCCACGACAGGGTCAACAACAGCATCGCCGAGGGCGCCCGCCCACGGCGGGTTTGCCAGCTACCCCACCACGCCACCAGCAACATCAGCGTGCCGAGACCCAGCATGATGCGGAAGGACCAGAAGACGGCGGCCACCGGCGGGTGCTCCCCGGCAAACTCGTTGAGACCGCGCACCTCGCCTTGGGCATCGTGGGTCAGAATCAGGCTGGCGGCGTAGGGAATCTCCAGCGCCAGGCGGTTGCGGCGCTGGTCTTCATCCGGCCACCCCAACAGGGTAAAGGGCGCCCCCCGCTGCGTCTCCCAGACCGCCTCCATCGCCGCCACTTTCGCCGGCTGGTGCTCAAGGGTGTTGAGGCCGTGCAGGTCGCCGGTGATCACCTGCAGGGGCGCCACCACGGCTGCCAGCAGCAGGCCGGTGCGCAGTACCCGCACCGTTCCGGGGCCGCCCACGCCCCCGCGCAGGCGCCATGCGCTGACCCCGGCGACGAGGAAGGCACAGGTCAGGAAGGACGCCAGCAACATGTGCACCAGACGGTAGGGGAAAGAGGGATTGAATATCACTGCCCACCAGCTTTCCACCATCACCACGCCGTTTTCCAGACGGTAGCCGGCGGGGGTTTGCATCCAGGAATTCAGGCTGAGGATCCAGAATGCCGACAGGGTGGTACCGACTGCGACCAGCAGCGTCGCCACAAAGTGCATGCGCTCGGACACACGATTGCGACCGAACAACATGATGCCGAGAAAGGAGGCCTCGAGGAAAAAGGCCGTCAGCACCTCGTACCCCAGCAGCGGCCCGGCGACATTGCCGGCCTTCTCCATGAATCCTGGCCAGTTGGTGCCGAACTGGAAACTCATGGTGATGCCGGACACCACGCCCATGGCGAAGGTCAGGGCGAAGATCTTCACCCAGTAGGCGTAGGCGTGATCCCAGACCCGATCGCCGCTACGCAGGCCGCGCCAGCGAAAGTACAGCAGCACCCACGCCAGGCCGATGGTAACGGCGGGGAACAGGATGTGGAAACTGATGTTGGCAGCGAACTGGATTCGCGCCAGCAACACAGGATCGTCGAGCATCGGCATCTCCCGGCAACAGGTCTGGTTGGGGTAGCCGCTGACAGAGGGGGCCACGCACAGGCAATTTTGCAAGGCGCATGCCAACTCGCTGACACCGTCATGAAATGCGTTATCGTATTGTTTTATAAGATATTTTTAGACGGGAATCGCCCGCACCACAAGCCCAGGCTGGTCGCGCCCGCCTGTTTGTGCCAATATTGACAAATAGTTTGCCGGATTTGACATGTCACAGATCATCGCCAGCGACACCGATCAGCGTCTGGCCCACATGCTGGAGGGCCACGACTGTCCAGCCATTCTGGTCGATGCCGACTACCGGATACTCGCGGCCAATGACGCCTATTGCGACAGCTTCGGCGCCATCCCCGCGGACCGCGATGCACACTGCTTCCAGGTATCCCATGGCTACAGCGTTCCCTGCGACCAGGCAGGCGAAAGCTGCCCCCTGGCCGAGGCCCGCAGCAGCGGCCACCGGGAGCGCGTGCTGCACGTGCACCTGACGGCGACCGGGCGCCAGCACGTGGATGTGGAAATGCTGCCCATTCACGACGACGACGGCGAGCTGCTCTACTTCGTCGAGCTGCTCAAACCCGTGCACATTGCCAGTGCCGAGCTGAGCACCCAGCAGATGGTCGGGCGCAGCCCGGCGTTCAATGCCTTGATCAACAATCTCAACCTGGTCGCCCCCCACGACACCTCGGTGCTGTTGCTGGGCGAGTCGGGCACCGGCAAGGAGCTCGCCGCCGAGGCTATCCATCGGGCCAGCCACCGCAGGGACCGGGCCCTGGTCACGGTTGAGTGCGCAGGTCTCACCGAAACCCTGTTTGAAAGCGAGCTGTTCGGGCACGCGAAAGGCGCCTTCACCGGCGCTTCCCAGAACAAGCCCGGCCTGCTCGAAGCGGCTCACCAGGGCACCCTGTTCCTGGATGAGATCGGCGATGTTCCCCTGGGCATGCAGGTCAAACTGTTGCGCCTGCTGGAGACCGGCAGCTACCGGGCGGTGGGCAGCACCCAGCTGCGCAGTGCCGAGTTCCGCCTCATTTGCGCCACCCACAAGGACCTGGCGGCGATGGTCGAAGGCGGCGAATTCCGCCGCGACCTGTACTACCGGATCAATGCCTTCCCGGTACATCTGCCCTCCCTGCGCGAACGGCATGATGACCTGCAACTGCTGGCGCGCTCCATACTCGGCAAGCTGGCGGGGGAAAAGCGCCTGCACCTTACCGACTCCGCCATCCGCCGGCTCGGCCGGGAGTCCTTTCCCGGCAATATCCGCGAACTGCGCAACATCCTCGAGCGCGCCATCATCTTCGCCGACAGCAATGTCATCGATGCCCGCGTTATCGAGCGCTGTCTCGCAGTACCGACGCCGGTCCTCGCTGCGGGCAGCAGCCCCGCACCCGGGCAACCAGGGGCATGGACAGACCTGAAAACCCGGGAGCGACGCTACTTGCGGGACCTGCTGCGCCACTGCAATGGCGACAAGGAACGCGCCGCGGCGATCGCCGGCATCAGCCTGAGATCGCTGTACCGCAAGCTCGAGACAGGGAATTCGAGCCCGTAACAGGCGCGAACGCGCAACTGGTGCTATGGTGAATTCTGCTCCCTGAAAACCACACCGGATACAGGGCAAGCCCACGCAAGGGAGACAGAGAATGAAAGCATCGGACCTGATGATCAAGGCACTCGAGGCCGAGGGAGTGGAGTACATTTTCGGCATTCCCGGGGAGGAAAACCTCGACCTGCTGGAGTCGCTGCGAGAGTCCTCCATAAAGCTCATACTGACCCGCCACGAGCAGGGCGCGGGATTCATGGCCGCCACCTACGGCCGCCTTACCGGCAAGGTGGGGGTGTGCCTGTCCACCCTCGGGCCCGGCGCCACCAACCTGGTCACCCCCGCAGCCTACGCCCAGCTCGGCGCCATGCCGATGCTGATGATCACCGGCCAGAAACCGATCAAGACCAGCAAGCAGGGCCGCTTCCAGGTCATCGATGCGGTGGACATGATGCGGCCGATCACCAAGTTCACTACCCAGATCGTCAGCGGCGACCGCATTCCCTCGGTGGTGCGCGAGGCATTCCGGCTGGCGTCGGAGGAGCGCCCGGGCGCGGTGCATATTGAACTGCCCGAGGACATTGCCGCAGAGGAAACCAGCGCCCCGCTGATTCCCGCCAGCACCGTGCGTCGCCCCATCGCCGAGTACAAGGCGATCAACGCCGCCGTGGCGATGATCGAGCAGGCAAAAAGCCCGGTGCTGGTGATCGGCGCCGGCGCCAACCGCAAACTGACCTGCAAGATGCTGCGGGAATTTGTCGACAAGACCGGCATCCCTTTCATCACCACCCAGATGGGCAAGGGCGTGCTGGACGAGCACGGCGAGCTGTTCCTGGGTAACACCGCCCTCTCGGACAACGACTTCATTCACCGGGCGCTGGCCAGGGCAGACCTGATCCTCAACGTGGGCCACGATGTGGTGGAGAAGCCCCCTTTCTTCATGCGTCCCGGTGGCGCCCAGGTCGTGCACATCAACTTCCAGTCAGCGGCGGTGGACCCGGTCTATTTCCCGCAACTGGAAGTGGTCGGCGACATCGCCAACAGCATCTGGCAGCTCAAGGAGCAGGTCACGGTACAGTCCCTGTGGGACTTCGACTTCTTCCGCGAGGTGCACGCGGCCTACCTGACCCACCGCCGCGAACTGGAGGACGACGACCGCTTCCCGATACTGCCCGAACGCTTCGTGAAAGATGTCCGCGGCGCCCTGCCCGGGGACGGTATCGTGACCCTGGACAACGGGGTCTACAAGATCTGGTTTGCGCGCAACTATCCGGCGGCCTTCCCCAACTCGCTGCTGCTGGACAACGCCCTCGCAACCATGGGCGCCGGCCTGCCGTCTGCCCTGGCCGCCAAGATGGTCTACCCGGAGCGCGCGGTGATCGCGGTCTGCGGCGACGGCGGTTTCATGATGAACAGCCAGGAGATGGAAACCGCCGTCCGCCTCAAGCTGCATGTCGTGGTCATCATCCTCCGCGACGACGCCTATGGCATGATCAAGTGGAAGCAGGCCAACATGCAATTTGCCAACTACGGCCTCGACTACGGCAACCCCGACTTTGTTGCCTATGCCGAATCCTACGGCGCCAAGGGCTGGCGCGTGGGTGCCACCGGGGAACTGCAGCCCCTGATCAAGGCCTGCCTCGAGGACCCAGCGGTGCACCTGATCGATGTGCCGGTGGACTACAGCCTCAACGACCAGACCCTGAACGTCACCATCCGCGAGCGCAGCAGGGCCATCTGAGCCAGAGGTGGGCACAATCGTGACAGTGGCGGTCCGGGCCCGATCCCGGACCGTAACCACAACGTGCATATCCTGTGCACCCTGAGTCCACTCTCACGAAAGGATCCAATCATGCCTACTGCAATACGTTTTCTGACGCTCTTTGCCTTCTGCGCCAGCCTCCTGGGCGCAGGTACCGCCAACGCCGGGCACCACAGCGACGGTGACATGAAGAAGTCCAACATCGTCGAGGTAGCGGCCGGCAATGAAGATTTCTCCACCCTGGTCGCTGCCCTCCAGGCCGCCGGCCTGGTTGATGTGCTGTCCGGCGAAGGCCCCTTCACCGTCTTTGCACCCACCAACGCCGCCTTCGCCAAGCTGCCCGCGGGCACTGTTGAGAGCCTGCTTGAGCCGGCCAACAAGCAACAGCTGGTCGACATCCTCACCTACCATGTCGTCGCGGGCACAGTGTATGCCAAGGACGTGGTCGAGCTGACCGAGGCTACCACGGTCAACGGCGCCGACATCAGCATCGCTGTGACCAACGACGGCGTCCAGATCAACAACGCCACCGTCGTCACCACGGACATCAAGGCCAGCAACGGCGTCATCCACGTCATCGACACCGTCATCCTGCCTGCCTCCTGAACTCTGCCCCGAGTTGACCACGGCGACCTCACGGTCGCCGTTTTTTTGTCAGAGACTCATGCCTGCGTAGGGATCCGGCCCACCCCCGGCTATCCACTGATCCAGCTGTTGCTCAAGCACCGGCAGCGGCACCGAGCGCAAACCCAGGATCACATCGTGGAAATAGCGCTTGTCGAAGGCCTCCCCGAGTGCCGCCTCGGCTTCCGCCCGCTTGCGCCGGATCAGCATCTCCCCGAGCTTGTAGGCCAGAGCCTGGCCCGGCCAGGAAATGTAGCGATCGATCTCCGTGGTCAGCTCGTGCTCGGACAGCGCGGTATTGTCCCGCAGGTACGCCTGGGCCTGCTCCCGGGTCCAGCCATAGTGATGCAGGCCGGTGTCGATGACCAGCCGGGCTGCGCGCCACATCTCGTAGGACAGGCGCCCGAAATGTTCATAGGGCGTATCGTAGACGCCCATCTCCACCCCCAGCCACTCCGTGTACAACCCCCAGCCCTCGCCGTAGCCCGAGAAGTAATTGTTGGCCCGGAATTCGGGAATATCACCCGGCGCCTCCCGGGCGATGGCTGCCTGCAGGGAATGGCCCGGCGCGCATTCGTGCAGGGTCAGTGCGGTCAGTGTATACAGCGGCCGGGACGGCAGGTCCCAGGTGTTGAACAGACAGCTGTCGAGTCCGCCGCGGCCACCGGTGTAGAATGGCGCAATCGCATCGGGCACTGGCAGGATGGTAAAGCGGCGCCGCGGCAGAAATCCCAGGTTCTGCGCCAGCTTGCCGTCCACCCGCTTGGCGACCCAGGCCGTGAACGACAGCAGTTCGCGCGGGGTTTTGGCATAGAACCGGGGATCGGTGCGCAGGAATTCGAGGAAGGCCGGCATGTCGCCCTCGAATCCCGCCGCCTCGCGGGTCGCCTCCATCTCGGCCCGAATCCGCGCCACTTCCTGCAGCCCCACGGCGTGGATCTCCTCCGCCGTGAGCTCGAGGGTGGTGAAGCCGCGAATCTGCGCAGCATAGAAGGCCGCCCCGTCGGGCAGGTCGCGGGCGGCCAGCGTCTCCCGGGTCCGTGGCAGATATTCCTCGCGCATGAACTGCAACAGGTCCGCGTAGGCCGGCACTACCGCTTCATCGATTACGGTGCGCAGGGCCGACCGCAACGCGTCCTGCCGGTCCGCGGGAATCGATGCCGGCAGCGAGTGCATGGGCGACCAGAACGGATTGTCCTCACCCGGCAGCAGATAGGGTTCGATCGAATTCTCACGCCCGAGCAGGGTGATACGCGGCACGCTGTAGCCGCGGGCCAGGCCCGCGCGCATGTTGGCCCGGTGTTCGGCAAAAAACCGGGGCAGGTCGCGCAAGCGGGCGAGGTAGTCGCGCCAGGCCGCTTCGCTGTCGAACCCGCCCAGCCGCGGGTACAAACCGGTCCAGAAGAAGGTGTCGGAATTCAGCGGCGCCTCGTAGGTCTGGTAGCGGACTTCATTGGCCAGGGTCGTTACGATCTGCCTGAATACCGCCGCATTGATGGTGGCCTCCGGGCTCAGCTCTGCTTCGGGGATTGCGGCCAGCTCCGCCAGGCTGCGCTCCCAGCGGGCGAGGCGTCGGGCCTGGCTGGCGGCGTCCACCCGCGGCAGGTACGCGCCGGCGCGCCAGCCGCCCTTGCCATCGCGTACCTGCCCCATTTCCTGCTGGCGCCACGCGTATTCGGCTTCGTAGAGCTGCTGCAGGCGCTGGTCTGCGTCTGCAGCTGGCGCCTGCGCGGCTGCGGCCTGCGCGGCTGCGGCCTGCGCGGCTGCGGACAATGCGTGAGTGTTGCCAACTGCCAGGCAAAAGGCAGTTACCAGAAGGATCGCACGGCTAATCTTCATCGGCAGACAGATACTCCAAAGGTCGCTGCAACAGCAAAGAGGAACGCAGCATAGTTTAATAGCGTGGCGAGATTGTCAACGCCACAGCAATGCCTGTTCGTGCTGCAGGCTCAACCCGGCGGGCGCAGCAGGGCCTGGGGAGAGTCAAGGCGGAAGTAGCCCGGATCCGGCTCCAGAGAACTGCCCGCCACCGGCTGGAAGAGCATCAGGGTGCCAGAGTCCCCGCCATGCTCCGGGTCCAGCCACAGTGCCCAGAACGCCTCCCGACTCAAGCGGTGGTTGCCCCAGGAGGGGTCCGCCAACTGCACCTGGCCGCCCTCACCGACACCTCTGAGAACACTGAAGTGCGGGACCCCGTGGACCTCCAGGCGCACAAGCGCGGGCACCCTGAGCGACTCCAGCAGCTCTGGCGTTACCGCCATACCCGCGCCCTGCAGGCCGTGATACCGCGCCAACTGCAGCAGCACGGCATAGGAGACACCCCGCTCGCGCCAGTCCGCGGGCAAGCCCCAGTCGTCGCCATGCTGATCCAGCAGGGTCAGCAGCTCTGCCTCGGTCACCGGACTGTGCAGATAGTAGGTAAGGTAGGTTGCCAGCGCCGCCACACCGCAGGAGAAATCACGCGCCTGGCGGACCACACCGGCATCGCGCAGCGTTACCCAATTGCGGAAACCGTCCTTCTCCGCCCCCACCGATGATGCTGGCACGACCAGAGCGGCAACAAGCAGCCAGCTCCCCAGCCTGATCCTGCCGGCTGAATCAGAATACTTCCCGTGGCGGCTCATAGGTCTCTCCCGGCGGCAATTCGCTGCGCAGCGTCTGCAGTGCCCGCCTGCGGCCCAGGCAATCCGCCGCAACACTTACCAGGGAGAGCCCAGCCGCTGTGAATACCAGGAATACCGCCGGTAGCACCTGCTCCTTGAACAGCGCCACCAGCAGCGCCATCACACTGACCAGGGCGATGAGCCCATGAAACCAGTAACGCAGCATATACCGCGTTTGCAGCTGCTCGAGGCGGTAAGTCCTCAGTTTGTGTTCCAGTGGTGGGTATTTCATGCGGCCTCCTTTCCGGTGAACTACCAAGAGTCTAGCCAAATACCCGGATTATGCCCTGCGGCTGATTCATCAATTTCAGCCGCAGGGCAGCTCCTGCGACCCTTAGTGCTGATTCAACATCGCGTCATTACAGCCGGAACAGGAGCCGCCGCCCCCGTAGTTGGGCACATAAACTCCCCAATACAGGCCCATAAGCGTCAGATCAAAAGTGGCGACCGCAAAGGCAAACGTCAACGGGGCAATGCGTCCGGTGGCGCTTTCCAACTCGGTGTCGGTCAGCATCTCGGCCCCGGAGGTGATCGGGCCGAGGCCGCCGAATGCGCTGTTGACCCATGCGCCTTCATCCGCTGCCGCCGGGGCCGCGCTGGCAACGAGCGGCTGGCTGACCAGGGCGGCAAGGGCAAGCCCTGCCGCAATTCCAGATAGTTTTTTCATGGTACATCTCCTTGTACGCAAGTTTTTTCCAAGGGCACGCCGACGTGGCGCACCGGTTACCACTCCCACATCAAAAACGGTATAACCACTCCAGCGACAGACTGGCGCCACCTTCGCCGCTGGTGAGCACATGACTATCAACAAACACTGTCGAGCGAGGGCTGGCCAGCAACCCAACGCCCACCGACAAGCCGGTCTGGTGTCGGCTGCCCGCCCGGGTGGTGCCGTCAAAGCGGTCACCCGCCCGGCGCTGCCAGGAGATACCTCCAGTAAGTGTCACCCGGTGATTGACGGCGAAATTAACCTGCGGCCGCAGGGTCAGTACATCGCCCGGGTCCAGCCTGCCGTCGGCAAAGTCCCGCGCCAGGCGCCATTCCTGGCTGACCGCAAGCGACAACACCACAGGATCGATGGCGCGGTAAATGTGCGCACCCAGCCGCGCCGTCCTGGCGTGGTGACGCACCCCGGGCTGCAACCAGCTGGTTTCCAGCACATCCACCGCGGCGGTCAGCATCAGAGCCGGCGTGTGATTGTCCGCCGACAGCAGCCAGTTAGCTCCCAGTCCGACGGAATACTGATCATCGCCGCCGGAGCCACCGGATCCGCGCCAGTCAATCTGCGCCTGGGTGACGGCGGCATTAAGCTCCAGGTTGCGGCGCCAGCCGTAGCGGATACGGCTGGTCACCGCGCTCACCCGCGTCTGCTGCTGCCAGGCCAGGGGCACAGCCTGGCCGGAGCCAGGTCCTGCCGGGTTGGAGCTGTCGCTGTTACTGTAGCTGAACGCCGTTTGCAGCTTGAGAGTGCGCTGCTCGACCAGCAACTCCTCAATGCTGAGCGGCAACTGTGCCTGCGCGGGGCCGGCGGCAACGGCTGCCCCCAGCAGAATCGCGCCGGCAATGTGGTGAACTGTGGCAGACATTCCCTGTCCTCCCGTGCCAGCCCTTTGCAAACTGCGAGCTGACAGGATCGCGCAAATCCGCTGGCGGGGGTACATCGGATCAAGCCGAAAGCCATCATCTGTGCGGCAAATCCTTCCGGTTGCCCCGGGCGAGCGGCATCGGGTCCAGCAGCCTGGCCAGCTCATCCCGCGACAGATCCGTATCCTCCAGTGCCACCTCCAGTACCGGGCGCCCCTCCCGATAGGCGCGCTTGGCAATCGCGGCGGCGGCCTCGTAGCCAATAATCGGGTTCAGCGCCGTCACCAGGATGGGGTTGCGGGCCACCGTATCGCCCGCGTGCCCGGTACAGGGCTCGAGACCCCCGATACAGTCCCCCATGGCAGCGCAGGCACCTGCCAGCAAGGCGACACTGCCGAGCAGCTTGTCCGCGATCAGCGGCAGCATGACGTTGAGCTGGAAGCTGCCCGACTGCCCGGCGAGCACGATGGTCGCGTCATTGCCCAGCACCTCGGTCGCCGCCATCAGCACCGCTTCGGGCACCACCGGGTTCACTTTGCCGGGCATGATGGAAGAGCCCGGCTGCAGCGCCTGCAGCTGGATCTCGCCCAGCCCCGCCAGCGGCCCGGAGCCCATCCAGCGCAGGTCATTGGCCATCTTGATCAGCACCAGGGCCACACTGCGCAGGCAGGCTGAACACTCGACGCTCACATCCTGCGCCGCCATCCGGGTAGAGGGCATGGCGGCGGCGGTAAAGGTGACGCCGGACTGTGCCCGCAACGCCTGCAGCAGCGCGTCGATGTAGCCCGCGGGCACATTGACCCCGGTGCCCACCGCGGAGCCGCCGATGGGCAGTGCCTGCAACCTGGAGTGCAGGTCCGCAAGCCGCTGCCGGCACTCCTGCAACTGCAGTTCCCAGGTGCGCAACTCAAAGCCCAGCGTCACCGGCATCGCGTCCATCAGGTGGGTGCGCCCGGTCTTGACCACGGCCTCCAGCTCCGGCACCCGCTGCTGCAAGGCACCCTCAAGGGCAGTGACAGCGGGCAGCAGCTGCGCCTCCAGTTCCAGCGTTGCCGCGACCTGGATCGCCGTGGGCACGACATCGTTGCTGCTCTGGCTACAGTTGACGTGGTCATTGGGATGCACCGTCTGCCCGCTTGCGCGGCCGGCAAGCGTCGCCAGCACCTCGTTCATGTTCATGTTGCTGCTGGTGCCGGAGCCGGTCTGGAACACCGAGACCGGGAATGCGTCCGGGTGCGCCCCCGCCGCGACAGTCTCTGCCGCCGACACAATGGCAGCCGCGATCGCCTCGTCCAGCACCCCCACTTGCGCATTGGCCGTGGCCGCGGCGGCTTTTACCAGCGCCAGGGCCCGCAGAAACGACGGCGGTAATTGCCGCTGCGGGGCAATGGCGATGTTGTCCAGGGCGCGCTGGGTCTGCGCGCCGTACAGGGCTGCCGCAGGCACGGCAATCTCCCCCATGGTGTCCTTTTCCATTCGCTGGGACATGATCCAACCTCCGGATTCCAGGGTCTGTCGAGAATTTCCGCTTTGCAGCGGGTATGCCCCAGTGTAATGCGCCGGCCGGGATTGTGCGCACGAATCCGGGGCGGCAACTGCCGGCCGGCAGGATTTTACCCTCCGCGACGCACCACCATCGCACAACTGCCCGAAACATCGGGTTACACAAAGTAACATTTTGGTGCACGCCCCTTTTGTGAACTTTATATTATTGATTTTAATGGTAAATAAATTTGGCAGCGGGCGGCTTTCGGGGTTGCGCTGACTCCCGTTTATGTGGATATTAGTAACACATTGGGTAACACCCAATGTCCCAGCCACAGTCACTCGAGGTCATTGTCATGAAAAAACTGCTCGTACTTCCCGCCCTGTTCCTGGCCGCCAACACCTGGGCCAGCTGCCCCGCGTCGATGCCGCAGGAAGCCCCGGCCGTCCCCAACGGCCAGACTGCCAGCATTGAGGAGATGCACGCGGCCCAGCAAGCGGTCAGCCACTATGTCGCCGGCGTCGAAGCCTACCTCGACTGCCGGTCTGCAAGCCTGCACCCTCTGGTGCACAATCGCGCGGTCTACCTGGCGGAAACCGCAGCCGAGTCCTGGAACACCGCCCTGCACAGTTTCCGCCAGCGGGAAAACATGCTGGCCACGAACTGAGACAGCCCATATGGGCTGAATGCAGCTACCAACCCTGACAGACCGCAGATAACCATAAGTGCGGTCTACAGCGCCTCCCCAACACCTTGCACCAGCAGCCAGCGGGTATACCGGCACCGGCAAATACCCTAGTATTGGTCGCGGATTACTGCCGTCCACAACAGGCAGCCATAATTCTCATAACAGCTGACAGTAAGGATTTTTCATGCGATTGAAGTTTCGCAAGGCACCCCTGGTAGCGGCGATTGCCGTACTCTCTGCAACCCCCCTGGCACATAGCCAGCAACTCGAAGAAGTGATTGTTACCGCGCAGAAGCGCGCCTAGAGCCTGCAGGATGTACCGATCTCGGTATCCGCCATGCAGGGCGAAAAACTGCAAAGTGCCGGCATCCCCAACATGCAGGCCCTGTCCGACTACGTGCCCAACCTGTACATCGCGGCAGCCTCCGTTAACACCAACATCTACATGCGCGGCGTCGGCTCCGGCAATAACCAGGGCTTTGAACAGTCCGTGGGCATGTATATCGACGGCATCTACATGGGCCGCGGCCGCCAGTACCGCGCCGGGTTCATGGACCTGGAACGGGTGGAGGTCCTGCGTGGCCCCCAGGGTACGCTGTTCGGCAAGAACACGGTCGCGGGCGCGATCAACATCATTACCGCCTCGCCTGATGTCGGCGAAGGACTGAGCGGCGAAATCGGCGTGTCCCTGGAATCCCACGATGGCCAGATCTACGAGGGTTTCGTGCAGGGCTCGCTCAGCGACACCTTTGCCGCCCGCCTGGGCTTCAAGCACCGGGTCACCGACGGCTATATGGACAACGAATTCCTCAACCGCTCCGAGGGCGAGATCGACGAGACCGGATTCCGGCTGACCACGGTCTGGCAACCCAGCGACAACCTCAACGTCAACTTCAAGTACAGCAACACCGAGTACGAGCGCATCGGTTCACCCTCCACCACCACGCTCTACCTGGACGACCCCGCCGAGCGGGACCGGCTGTTCCCCAACCGCTCCGCGTTCGCCAGCATCGGCTACGCGCTGATGGATTCCTTCTACCCGGACTTTGCGGAAATCGGCAACCGCGAATTCGTGGTCTACAAGGACAATGGCTACGGCAACAGCATTGCCGACGGCCAGGGTATCGGCCAGTATCCCGATGGCAGCGATGAAGACTACGACAACTTCGCCTTGACGGTGGACTACGAGCTGCCGGGCGGCACCCTGACCTCCGTCACCGGCTGGTCCGAGTACACTTTTATTGACGGTGTCGATGTGGACTGGCTGCCGCTACAGTTTATCCATCGCGACGATGTCCAGGATTTCGAGCAGTTCAGCCAGGAGTTCCGCTTCGCCTCTCCGGGCGGCGAGTTCTTCGATTACGTGGTCGGCGGCTACTTCGAGAAGAGCGACCTGGAGATCGACCGCCGGGTCACCATCGACCTCAATGCGGATGGCCTGGTACCGCAGCTGCTGGGCGTCAACAGCCTGTTCACCCTGCTGACCGGGGGCGCGTATCCCGCCAACCAGCTCGCCCGCAACCACTACCACCAGCAGGACTCGGAGTCCTGGGCGCTGTTCGGCCAGGGCACCTTCAACCTGCGGGACGACCTGCGCCTGACCCTGGGCCTGCGCTACACCGAGGAAAAGAAGGATGTGGTGAGCTCCCAATTCGTCAGCGATGACCTCACCGGGCTGGACAATCCTACAGAAAACTATTTCGCCCTGTTCATCGAAGCGACCAGCTTCAACACCTATCCCTTCGACTACCGTGAAAGCCGCAAGACCGACAAGTGGATCCCCTCGGCTACCCTGCAGTGGGACGCCACCGAGAACAGCATGCTGTATGCGAGCTTCTCCCAGGGCTTCAAGAGCGGCGGCTTCACCGACGCCGACGACCAGGAACCGGGGCAGCTGGATGCGGGCACCTTCCCCTGCGTACCGGGCGCACCGCTGGCCGAGTGCTACGATCCCACCGTCCCCAACGATGAGTTCGAGTTTGAGGACGAGGAGGTGGATGCCTTCGAGATAGGTGGCAAGCACACCCTCATGGACGGCAGCATGACCCTGAACTGGGCCGCGTTCTATACCGTCTACGACAACCTGCAGACCTCCATCTTCAAGGGCATCAGTTTTGGGGTAACCAATGCCGCCAAGTCGGAGATCATGGGGCTGGAGCTGGATGTGCTGTGGCAGGCCACCGACCGCCTGCGGCTGGGGGTCAATGCGGCCTGGCTCGACGCCACCTATGACAGCTTCGAGAACGCTCCCTGCACCGCGATCCAGCTGGATGTGGATCCCGCCTGCGGCACCGACCTGGGCTTTACCGACAACGACCTGTCGGGAGAGAGCACCATGTTCGCCCCCGAGTACACCGCCTCTTTGCTGGCGGATTACAACTACCCGCTCAACAATGGCCTGGAAGCCTTTGTCTCCGGTGAGGCGAACTACCGCGACGATTTCGAACCGGGTGGCGACAATGACCCGATCGACACCATGGATTCCTACTCCAAGGTCAATCTGCGCCTGGGTCTGCGCGGGGAGAACTGGGAGGTCATGGCCTACGGCCGCAACATTTTCGACAAGGAAGTGTTCGTGCAGAGCTTTGACACCCCGGTGCTGGCGGGAACCCACAGCCAGTTCATTGACGAGGGGCGCATCGTTGGCGTCCGCGCCAAGTACTCGTTCTGAGGAGACCCGGCTGGCTTCTGGCCAGCCGCAACCCGGCACCAAAGAAAGCCCGGCGCTGTGAGGCGCCGGGCTTTTTTCTGCTGCCTGGCAGCCGAATCAGTCGCCGTTACTGTCCAGCACCAGGTCAACCCGGCGATTGAGGCTGCGCCCCTCGGCGGTGTCATTGTCCGCGATCGGCATGCTCTGGCCGTGACCGACGGCGGTGATCTGGGACGCGCGCACGCCATGGTTGTCGATCAGCATCTTGCGCACGGCATTGGCCCGGCGATCCGACAGCCACTGGTTGTACTCTGCGGTGCCCGTGATGTCGGTATGGCCTTCAACGATTGCCACCACCGCAGGATTGTCTCGCAGAAAATCCGCGGCTCGGCCGATTTCCGCATCGTATTCGCTGGTGATCACCGACGAGTTGTGCGCGAACTGGACATTCAGTGATACCGCCACGCGATTCTCACTCACCTGGCGGTAGCGGCTGCTGTCTGCGCCGGAGTTCGCCAGGCGTGCGAGCAGGGCCTCCCGGTCGATGGTCATTGCCGCCGGCGCTTCCGGCGGGCACAGGGGCTGGCCATTCGGGTCATCGCCGCGCGCCAGCTCCAGATTGTACTCTTCGATCTGTTCTTCGTTGAGGTCGCTGACGTCCATTGCCGACAGCAGCAGGCCCATGTTGGCCAGGGTCCGGGCCTGGGCCTGGCGCAGGGCGGCTTGTGCGCTGACATGGGCGCGCTGGGTATCGAAATACTCGTTCTGGGAATCCAGCAGGTCCAACAAGGTGCGCTGGCCGATATCGAACTGGTCCTGGTAGGCGCGGCGGGTCTTGTCCTGGGCCAGGCGATTCCGGTCCAGCAGCTCGACCTGCTGCTCCAGCACCCCGATGTCATTGAAGGCAATCATGGTGTTCTGGCGCACGTTGAGACAGGCCTGCTTGCGCTCTTCCATGGCCGAGTTGTAGCGATTGTAGAACTCGCGCTTGCGGGCGCTGTCGGCGCCACCGCGAAACAGGTTGTAGTTGAGTACCAGTTCGACAGCCTCTTCATCGTAGCGCCCATCCAGGCCATCGGTATCATGCTCCACTTCATTGCGGTAGCGCAGGTCGACCCGCGGCATGAAGGGGGCGTTGCTGCGATTCAACTGGGCCTGGGTGGCGCGCAGGTTCTCAATCGCCGCGTTGATCTCGGGGCTGCGCTCATAGGCCACATTGAGGGCCGCAGTCCGCAGCTCGGGAATCATGCTGGCGGGCACCGTCGGCATGGTCAGGTCCGGTGCCGGCAGGTCACCGACCACCCGCTGAAAGCGCGCCTGCACATCATGCAAGTTGGTCAGCTCCGTCAGCAGGTTGGACTCCGCAAGCGCAACCCGCGCCGAGGCCTGGTCCAGGTCCACGCCCTGACTGACACCACCTTCAGTGCGCTCGGCGATCTTGTCAAACACCTGCCGGTGAAACACGTAATTGTCTTCAGCCAGCCTGACCAAATGCTGGTAACGCGCTGTATCCAGATAGGCCTGGGCCGCCTCCAAGGCAATCTCCTCGGAGGCCCGGCGCAGCTCGTAGTACTGGTTCAGCTTCTCGAAGCCGAGGGCCCGCACATCCTCGCGGGTGGCAAAACCGTCAAACAGCATCTGGGTGATGGTGAACCGGGTCGCGTCGCGGGTATAACTGCCGAGATCCACCAGCGGTGTCTCACGTTCCTCGCGGCCTATCTCGGCGCTGATATCAACGCTGGGAAAATAACCACCCCGGGCTGCGCGCTGGGCCTCCCGCGTCGCCTCGAAATTGTACCAGGCCGCGCTGACCCGGGGATTGGTCATCACCGCCTGGGTCACGGCCGCACGAAAGTCCCCCACCGGTTGCGCCTGTACGGCGCCACCCTGCAGAACGCAGGCAGCAACCACCGCGCCGATCACCCCCAATTTCCTTTTCATACGCTTTCTTCCCTTGTTGTCACGACAGCAGTCCCGCGCTGCCTGTAAACTTCGCTTGCGCCGGCGATTATAAGGCACACAGGGCTGAAATTTGCCGCGTGCAAACAGATTCCATGAACTGGGTCACAGAATTGCCCGCCCCGGCCGACAATTCTGTGGAAAGCCGACTTCGCGACCGTACACGCGAACAAAATACCGTAACATCCACCTTTGACACCGGCGTCAGGCTGGACCAATGATATCAGCAACAGCAGCGCGCAAGAGAATGACCGCGTTCACAGTGGCGATGCTCGTCGCCCTGCTCGGCTGTGCGCTGGTGCTTGCCCAGGCGGACCTGAACCGCATGGAGCGCCTCGCCCTCGCCCGCCACGGTCCCGAGACCGCCGCCACGGTTGCCCGCTGGCGCGCGCTCATCGACGAGATCACACCCCTGCCCGCAGAACAGAAGCTTGCCCGGGTCAACGACTTCTTCAACAACCTGGTGCGCTGGCGCACCGATATCGAGATCTGGCAGCAGCAGGACTACTGGGCGACGCCGCTGGAAACCATGGCCCGACGCGAGGGGGACTGCGAGGATTTCAGCATCGCCAAGTACATGACCCTGCTGCTCGCTGGCGTGGATATCGGCAAGATGCGCATCACCTACGTCAAGGCGCAGGTCGGGGGTGGCTACAGCAACGCCACGGAGGCACACATGATTCTGGCCTACTACGCGACCCCCTCCGCAGAGCCGCTGATTCTGGATAATATGGTGTCCGAGATCCGCCCCGCCTCGCGCCGCGCGGACCTGCAACCGGTTTTCGGCTTCAACAGCCAGGGCCTGTGGGTGGGCGGCGCCGCGACACCCGCTACCCGCGATCCCGGGGCCAGGCTCTCGCGCTGGCGCGACGTGCTGCAACGCATGGCGGCCGACGGGCTCGGCTGAACCAGGAATACTGAAGGAGTACCGGCATGTCACTTTTCAAACAACTCTGGCTGGCAATCATTCTCCTGCTGACCCTGGTATTTGGCAGTACCTTCGTGGTCAGCAGCCTGTCGGCAAAGCGCTACCTCGAGCAGCAGCTGTACATGAAGAACGTCGACAACGCCGCCGCACTGGCGCTGTCACTGACCCAGCAGGGGGCGGACCCGGTATTGCTGGAGCTCACGCTGGCGGCGCAGTTTGACACCGGCCACTACCAACTGATCGAACTCGTGGACCCGGACGGGGAGCTCATCATCCGTCGCGAGGACACCCAGGAAGTCAGCGACATTCCCGCCTGGTTCGTGGACCTGCTGCCCATAGAAGTGGAACCCGGCCATGCGCAGGTACAAAAGGGCTGGCAGCAAGTCGGCACCCTGACCCTGCGCAGCCACTCCCGCTTCGCCTACCGCGAGCTCTGGGACAGCGCCCGCGTGCTGATGCTGGTGTTTCTGGCGACCCTGCTCGCCGGCGGCATTCTCGGCAGCTATCTGCTGCGTACCATTCTGCGACCACTGAACGCGGTGGTGGAGCAGGCGGAGGCGATTGGCCAGCGCCGGTTCGTGGTAATCCCCGAGCCGCGCACCCTGGAATTCCGGCGCGTGGTCAGCGCCATGAACACCCTGTCACAGAGGATCAAGACACTCCTGCAGCGGGAGACCGCCAGGCTTGAGCAGATGCAGCGCGCCAGCCACAGGGACCCGGTAACAGGCCTGACCAACCGCGAGCCCTTCATGCACTCACTTGCCGCGACCCTCGAGAGTGACGACGTCAATGCCACCGGCTCCGTGGTGCTGATCCGCATCGGCGGGCTGGCATCGCTAAACCAGCGCTATGGCCACACAGTGGTCGACGGACTGTTGCGGGACATCGGCAAAACGCTGGACATTCACGCCAGCCAGCACAGCCGCTGGAGCGCCTCCCGTCTCAACGGCTCGGACTTCGCCCTGCTGGCACCCCGCAACATGGAGCCTGCACCACTGGCGCAACAGGTTCGAACGGCGATCGGGGAAGTGGTCGACAGCCGCAACATGCGAGGGGACTGCAGCCTGCCCTGTGCCGCCACGGTGTACAGCCATGGGGACACACTGTCGACCCTCTTGACCAGACTCGATGCGGCGCTGCTTGCCGCCCGCGGAGACGAGAGTGCAGAGGTCAGCATTACCTATGCGGGTGATATCCCGGCGCTGCCGGTGAGGGACCAGATGCTGCATTGGCAAACGCTGTTCACGCGCGCATTCGCCGAGCAGGGGTTCAGCCTCGCCAGCTATCCGGTCCAGGACATGGACAGGCGCCTCCTGCACTTCGAGGCGCCGGTACGCCTGCAGGAAGCAGACCGGCAATTGCCGGCGGGCGTCTTTCTGCCCTGGATCAACCGCCTGGAGCTGTCCAGCGAACTGGACAAATACGTGGTCGACCTGGCGCTGCGCATTACCGCGGTCCAGCAACAGCCACTGGCCATAAACCTGTCTGTCGGCGCACTGGTAGAGGCAAGCTTCCCCCTCTGGCTGAGCGATCGCCTGGCGGCGGCAGGCACGGCTGCCGGGAAATTGTGGCTGGAGCTACCCGAATCCATGGCCTTCCGCCACCTGCAGGCGTTCAAGCGACTGGCCGCCAGTGCGCGACGCTTCGGCTGCAAGGTCGGGATTGAACATGTCGGCCACCAGCTGGCGGACATTGGTCAGCTGCATGATGTGGGCCTGGACTACCTGAAAATAGATGCGTCGTTCGTGCGCGATGTGGAGGCCAATCCGGGCAATCAGGCCCTGCTGCGCACCTTGTGTACAGTCGGCCACGCCATCGGGGTCATCGTCATCGCGGAAGGGGTTCGCACCGCTGCCGAGCAGCAACAGCTGGCGCAACTGGGTTTCGATGGTGTCACCGGGCCCGGGGTACGAGCCGACGAGCAATAACAAGCCAAGCCACTGCCCGTGGGCGCAGCAGGAATGGCAGCGACAGGCTGGCGCTCAGTCGTCACCCAGCAGGTCAAGGCTTGTCGCCATGTGCTCCCGCAGCCGCTGGCGCAGCAACATTTTCTGCTGCGCCGACGCCGGCAGGTCCGTGAACAGGATGACGCCGCGCTCGATCAGCAGCTCGACAACATCCTCCAGCACCCTGACAAAGTCCTGATCGGTCGAACTGAGTTCGCCGGGAAGGCGGCCAAGGGCATCCAGGTAGGCCCTGAGGTCCCCGTCCTCCGGCGCGACAGCCTCGTCACACTCTCCCGGTAGCTGGCTCACAGCGACAATCCGGCCACTGCTGTCGCGCTTGACGTAAGGCATTGTTCCACTCCCATGAAAATTCCCCGGCACCCTTGCGGGTACCGGGGATGGATCATAGCCCAGAGGCTTACTGGTCGATAGACAGCTTGCCGGCGTCGAGCATGCTCTGGATCACCGAGGCCATGTCATCGTTGCCCATGACCAGGTCCACACCTTCGAGGGTAATGGTGTGGTCGACCTTGTTGGCATCCCCGTTGTTGCCCTTGAAGCTGCCATCGGAGCTGACATTGATTATCGTGTTGGCACCGTCGTAGGTGACATTCAGGTAGCTGGTCAGATCCGCGCCTGCGGCCTCCTCACCCTGCAGCAGATCGCGCAGGTCCAGGACATCGTTGCCGCTGTCGGCGAAGCCCAGGATCGTCGTCGGAGCATCAGTACCGGCGTCCGCCAGGGTGAAGGCGAATACATCATCGCCTGCAGTTGCCAGCAAAGTGCCTGCAGGTGCTTCTGGCTCGGACTCGCCCAGCATCGGAGCGTCGGACTCGATCTCCGGCTCCTGCTCAACCGGGGTCTGTGCTTGTGCACTGCCGTCGATCAAGGCCGAGAGGACCATCGTGTCATCCACATCAGTGAGGCTATACCATCCCGGTTCACTACCCGTGATGTTGTTGCCAAGGCTGTCGTAAATATCGGTGCCCGCCTTGATGACGTAGTCAACGACCTCGTATTCCTCGCCCATCGCCTCAAGTTCGGCATAGAGACCCAGGGGGAAAGCGGGGTCACGGACATCGTTGTTCCAATCCTCCACCTTGATCAACAAGCTGTCTCCACCAGCACTCTCGATGAGGAAGACCACGTTGGAGATACCGTTGGGTAGTTGCGCCGGCTGAGACTCAAGCTTCGGCGCCAGTTCCA
>TARA_R110002110_G_scaffold213107_2_pt1 | contig 50135 bp, 39 predicted proteins | sample TARA_R110002110 | Tara Oceans TARA_R110002110 (sample SAMEA4397330) | marine metagenome | biome: Polar Biome; feature: [SRF] surface water layer (ENVO:00010504); material: water (ENVO:00002006), including particulate matter (ENVO:01000060) such as... | depth 5 m | reverse complement strand
GGGCCCTTGCCCGAAATATTACGGGGGCCTTGCGTGACCACCAACGGCCACGTGATTAACGGCGCCGGTTCGCCGGGCCAACAGGTTTGGATCGGGAGTTTATGAAGATCGATGTCATCGCCGCGCCAAATGATTTCTTGGCAATACGGCGTCGATGCCATTTTCGGCTTCATCGCCATCACGGTTTTCAGCAGCGGCAGCATTTCCACCGCTTCGCGCCAGCCGCCCGGCGGCTCAGGCTGACGGAGAAAAGCAAGCGTTTCGCCGACTTCGCGCAACTCATGGGGCTCGCGGTTCATCCCCCATGCGACGCGCTCAACAGTGCCGAACAAATTTACCAGCACCGGCATTTCCGAGCGCTCGCCATCGGCACGGATTACATTTTCGAACAAGATCGCTGGGCCACCCTCGGCGATGACGCGGGTCTGGATTTCCGTCATTTCGAGGACACTGGAGACCGGCGTTGTGACACGGACCAGCCGTCCGGCCTTTTCAAGGCGCTCTATAAACTCGCGAAGCGACGCGTAAGCCATTAAGATTCCTTCGTAACTTGGTCGAAAACCAGCATAGAGTTGACCCCGCCAAACACGCCCGGTCAAGTCCAGGTCAAGGCGGTGACTTTTTGCGGATTTGAGGTGCATAGCATTGTCAATCCGGCCCGGAAACGTCTAGAGTCTGGATCATCGAATTAAGGAATCGCCATATCGGTACCAACCTGCGGGAATCGCAACATAATGGCTGACGGAACGACCAATTCTGAAGAAATGATCAGCGCTTCAAGTTTTCAGCGCTTGATCGACATCGGCATCGCGCTATCGGCGGAGCGCGATACCAATGTTTTGATGGAAACGATCCTTTTAGAAGCGAAAAGCCTATCCAACGCGGACGGCGGCACGTTGTATATCCGCACCCCGGACAATCGTTTGAAGTTCGAGATCATGCGCACCGACAGCCTCAACATCGCCATGGGTGGCACCACCGGCAAAGACATCAACTTCCCGCCGTTGAACCTTTTCGATCCGGAAACCGGCGAAGAAAACCACAAGAACGTTGCTTCGGCAGCAGCCCTGACGGGTAATTCGATCAACATCCCCGACGCTTACGAGAACGAAAGCTTCGACTTTTCCGGCACCAAGAAATTCGACGAAGGCACGGGATACCGTTCCAAGTCGTTCCTATGTGTGCCCCTGAAAAATTCGCAAAACCAAGTCATCGGTGTGTTGCAGCTTTTGAACGCGGTCGATGCCGATACCGGCGAGGTCATCGAATTTCGCCCGGATATCCAGCCGCTGATCGAAGCGCTCGGCTCGCAGGCTGCGGTCGCGCTCGATAATCAACAGCTTTTGGAATCACAAAAGAGACTACTCGATAGTTTTATCGAATTGATCGCCTCTGCGATTGACGCCAAATCGCCTTACACCGGCGGCCATTGTCAGCGCGTGCCGGAACTCACAAAGATGCTAGCGTCGGCTGCGTGCGAACAACAAGACGGTCCGTTCAGCGACTTCGAACTGACCGACGAGCAATGGTACGAACTGCACATCGCGGCTTGGCTGCACGATTGCGGCAAGGTGACGACGCCGGAATACGTGGTCGACAAAGCGACCAAGCTTGAGACCATCTACAACCGCATTCACGAAATCCGAAACCGCTTTGAAATCGTCAAGCGCGACCGTGTGATCGACTATCTGAAGGCCGTCATTGACGGCGGCGACGCCGAGTCGCTGCGTACCGAGCTTGAAGCGCAACTGGCCCAGATCGACGACGATTACGCCTTCATCGCGGAAAGCAACGTCGGCGGCGAGTTCATGGCGCCCGAGCGTATCGAGCGGGTCGAACAAATCGCCGCGGTCACGTGGACGCGGACGCTGTCCGATCGCATCGGTCTGTCACACGAAGAACTAAAGCGGATTGAGCGCGAACCCGAACCGGCGCTGCCGGTGCCCGAAAACCTGCTCACCGACCGCTATGACCACGTGATCTACCGCGAGAGCAAAGAACAGACGGCGGTCGACGGCAACCCATGGGGCTTCAAGCTCGATGTGCCCGAGCATCTTTATAACTTGGGAGAGGTCTATAACCTGTGCATCGCACGCGGTACGCTGACCGAAGAAGAGCGCTTCAAAATCAACGATCACATCGTACAAACGATCATCATGCTCGAAGCGCTGCCGTTCCCAAAAGATCTGGCCCGCGTCCCGGAATTCGCCGGTGGCCACCACGAAAAGATGGACGGCACCGGGTATCCGAAAAAACTCAACAAAGACAACATGTCGGTGCCGGCGCGGATCATGGCCATCGCCGATATCTTCGAGGCGCTGACCGCTGCCGACCGGCCGTACAAAGCCCCTAAGAAGCTGTCCGACAGTGTCAAGATCATGTCGTTCATGAAGAAAGACGCGCACATTGATGATGAGCTATTCGAACTGTTCCTGACGTCTGGCGTCTACAAAGAATATGCCGAACGATTCCTATTGCCCGAACAGTTGGACGAGGTCGACGTCAGCCAATATCTCCCCAAACAAGAAGAAGCCGGCGCTGGCGACGATTGATGGTCGCCGTATACGTCGATGCCGACGCCTGCCCGGTCAAAGACGAAACCGTTGCCGTGGCGACGCGCCATAACCTCAAAGTATTCATGGTCTCGGACGGCGGCATTCGCCCACATCAAAGCCCGCTGGTCGAAATGGTGTTCGTCACCCAAGGTGCCGACGCAGCCGATGACTGGATTGCCGAGCATATCGACGCGCATGACATCTGCATCACCAATGACATTCCCTTGGCAGCGCGTTGTTTGGAAAAAAACGCCGCCGCCCTGAAGCCCAACGGCGAGGCATTTTCCGAACAAAGCATCGGCATGGCGTTGGCCAACCGCGAACTCATGCAGGGGCTTCGCGAAACCGGTCAGATCACCGGCGGGCCCCGCCCGTATGCGAAATCCGATCGGTCACAATTTCTCAATCGATTGGAAACTATGGTTCAGGCGGCGTTGCGGCAATAATCCGCAGAAATTCGTGCGCCCCGCCCCGGCCATCAATTGACAAACCGATTTCACCCGGCGCATCATGTGCGGGTAAGGGTTCCCCGGGAAAGACGATAAAGTCTTGGGGACTAATAGGGAACATGGAAGGGAATTTACCCAATAGGGGATTCTCGTCCGGGCTGCCCCCGCAACTGTGAGCGGTATGCCGAAAGCCACGATGCCACTGCCCTACGGGTTTAACCCACGGGTGGGAAGGCGGCTTTAGGTACATAACCGCGAGCCAGGAGACCTGCCTTTGCACCGACGGTATTCGCCGTTGGTTTTCGCAAATCAAACTCGGAGGGAGTATGATGGACCATACTATTCAAAAGACCGCACAACGCACCGAAACCGTTTCGCTGAGCACCCAACAGCGTTTGGCAGCCGCCATGGCCGCTGCATTGCTGGGTAGTTTCTTGGTATTCGGCGTTGGCCTCGCCAATTCCGACACCTTGCACAACGCTGCCCACGACGGTCGCCACGCATTCGCATTCCCCTGCCACTGATCCTATAGGGGGATTTCATGATCACACGTTTGTTGCTGGCTGCGATTGCGGCTGGCCTGATCGCTGGCGCGCTGATTTCGGTACTGCAAGTGGTCAAAGTGACGCCGCTCATTCTCGCCGCTGAAGTCTATGAGGCCCCCGCAGGGGACATGCCTGCGCACGCCCACAGCCAAGGCGAGAGTGCCGGCGATGGGCGCGCTGCATGGGCGCCGGAAGACGGAATTGAGCGGCTGGCGTTTACCGTTCTCACCAACATTGTCACCGGCGCCGGGTTCGGCCTGTTGTTGGCCGCCGCCATCGCGTTTCGTGGCCTACGCACGACGTGGCGCGAAGGCGTGATCTGGGGCATCGGCGGCTACCTCGCGTTTTCATTGCTACCGTCGCTGGGTTTGCCGCCCGAATTGCCGGGCATGGCGGCAGGTGATCTCGGCGCCCGCCAGACCTGGTGGCTGACAGCCGTCAGCGCGTCGGCGGCGGGTTTGGCACTGATTGCGTTTGCCCCCAACTGGGCGCTACGGGCGCTCGGGCTCATCGTATTGCTGATACCCCATGCCATCGGCGCACCGCCCCCGTATGACTTTACCAACGACGTGCCTGCTGAAATGGTAGCGCAGTTCGTCACGGCATCGCTGGTAACAACTGCGCTGTTTTGGGCGGTCTTGGGCGCGTTGACCGGACACTTTGTTGGTCGTGGCTTCGAGGAAAGCGCTGCTGCATGAGCCAAGACCTTTTGGACCGCGCCCTCGGTTACCCCTACCCACTGCCAAGTGCATCCTATGTGATCGACAAAGGCGAGGTGTTTCCGCTGCATGCAAACGATGCACCGCTTCGGCGCGAGGGCCGTACGCCGGTGCTGGCGGTCGGCTCCAACCAATCGCCCGAACAGATCGCCCGCAAGTTCCCGGACCCCAGTTGGTCGGAGATCCCCTGCGAGCGATGCGTGATCCATGACTTCGATACCGTCTTTTCAGCCCACATCACAGCCTATGGCTCGGTCCCCGCAGCGCTGCACCCCTGCCCCGGCACGGCGGTAACATTGTATGTAAATTGGTTGGACGACGCGCAGCTTGTCCGCATGCACGAAACCGAGCTCGGCCATGCGAACTATGTGTACGCACGCTTAAACGGCATCCGTCTGGTGACCGAACTTGGCTTGGAGATGAACAACGTACAGTTCTATCGCTCCAACGCCGGCGCCTATGCACCAAACGGCACGCCGGTACCGCTCGCCGAAGTGACCGCACAAAACCGCCGTTGGACTGGCATGACACAACGCGACGTCCAGGCCGACGTACACCAACGCACCAGCGCCGACCACGAATTCGAGGCGTACGTTTTGTCGTCTATACAAGACACGGCTGAACGGCGCCGGCGCATCGACGCCATCAACGAAGGCGCGCACGCTTTCGAGCATCCGGATATGGAAGTGCTCAAGTCCTAGTACGACGGAACATGTTCCAAGAAACACGTCACCCCCGCGAAAGCGGGGGTCCACTGGGCCGCCATGGATTCCCGCCTGCGCGGGAAAGACGAGGGGAGGAGTAAATATGCCGAGTCTCTACCCTGGACATCTAAAAATTCCTCCCAACATCTATGGCAGGAGGACCACCCCATGAAACACCTGTTTGCTTTCGCGATAACGTTCTTGCTCGCAGCCCCTGCGTTCGCCTTTGAGGTCGAATACCTCGGCGCGAGTACAACGGATATGGAGAATCCGCACGACATCAAGTTGTCGCCGGACGGGAACGTGCTGTTCGTGTCCGACGTCGGCAACAACCGGGTGTTGGCCTTGAACCCAGACACCTTGGAACCGCTGGGGTCGTTCGGCGCCGATCATCAATCCGGCACCCATGATATCGATTTTGATCTGCGCGGCTTTATGTACGTGGCCGACACCCACAACAATCGGGTGACCGTGTATGAGATGACCGGCATCACCGGCGAGCTTATTCAGGAGATCAGTGACCGCATCCGCGGGCCTGAAGGCGTGTTGGTGCACCCCAACGGTAAACTTTATGTGGCAGGCGCGTGGTCCGGTAACGTCGTCGCCTATGATCAAGGCGTCGTCATAGGCGAGCTGACCGGGCTGTCGTCGCCGCACGATCTGGAACTTGCGCCTAACGGCGACATTTGGCTGGCCGATGCTGGTAACGACAGAATGCTGCTCTTAAGCCCCGATCTCGAAATCAAACGCGAACTCAAAGGCGCGCCTTATGATTTTAACGGTGTGCGCTATCAGGACGTTTTGGCCGACGGCACGCTGATCGCCGCCGACAAGAACAACCATCAGATAAAGGTAATCGGCCCCGACGGTGCGTTGCTGAAAGTGATCGGCGCTGAACGCGGCAAAGGCCCGGGCCTTTTCACCACGCCCGAAGGTGTCGAGATCCGGGACGATATTCTATGGCTGTCGGACTCCGGCAATGACCGCATCGTGAAGTATCGGATGGTGCGCTGAAGGCTTCTCATCCACCCATCAACACCGTCACCCCCGCATAAGCGGGGGTCATTGCGCTCCTCTTATCCCTCATACTCTCCGCGTCATCCTGAACTTGATTCAGGATCGTCCCGGCACCCACGTTGATCGGCAGCAGTGGGTCCTGAATCAAGTTCAGAATGACGCGGGAGGGAGAGGTTACAAGTGCGCCCTACTCCGCCGCTTGTACCAAACTTGGCCTACCGCCGGCGACGGTGACACGGTGCATGACACGCTTAAAGCCGTGGTAGTCGTTGATCGGGTTGTGCTGTGATGCGTAGTTGTCCCAGAAAATCAACGCCCCCGGCGTCCACGTGAACCGACACGTGAATTCCGGGCGGGTCTGGTGCGCATATAAGAACTTCAACAACGGCTCGCTTTCCTCAAGCGTCAGTTCTTTGAAGCGTTCAGTATGGCCCGCGTTGACGTATAGCGCTTTACGGCCCGTGCGCGGATGCGTGATCACCGCCGGATGCTCGGCGATCAACACTTTCGGCTTTGAGCCGTCATCTTTAATTCGATCTTCGCGGGTACGAGTCACCTCGGCCTTCGCGGAATTTTGGATCAATGTCAGGCTTTCCAAGAATCCCTGCAGTGCTGGCGACAACGTCTCATAGGCTAGGTGCATGTTGGAAAACATGGTATCCCCGCCATAGGGTGGCAGCTCCACCGCATACAACAACGCACCCATGGGCGGCTCTTGCAGATACGTGGTGTCGGCGTGCCAAATACCACCGAAATTCACGCGCTCGCCCGGGTTCTTTATCACCGGCACGACCTCGTCCGTGCCGTCAAGACCTTTGACCATCGGATACGGGATCAACGGCCCAAAGCGCGATGCGAACGCGGCTTGGCGCTGCGGTGGCAGCTCTTGATCCCGGAACATGACGACGTGGTTTTCATCAAGGGCGGCGGTGATCTCGTCGATCACGGCGTCGGGTAAATCTTCGGCGATATTGACGCCGGATACCTCGGCCCCGATTGCACCCGCAACGCGCTTCACTTTGATATGCTGATAATCACGAAAAGATTTCGGCGGTTCCCAATCATTCAACATCGCTGTGTTTGCTCCCAATAGCATTGTGAATTTATCATTTCGTCTAGAATAGAGCGCGGTTGGGCCTCCGGCAAATCCGGTTTGGCGATATCAAGACAGGGACTGTCGGGAACCACCAAACGGGAATTTCGCTTAGGCCGTAAAGAATTTATACAACGAATCGATGTCTACACCCGGCCCCGTCCAATGCGGAGATGAAGCATATGTCGAATTTCAACAAAAGCGCAGACGCCGTCATCATTGGCGTTGGGGGAATCACCGGGGCTTCGGTCGCACATCATCTGATCGCGCGTGGCTGGGACAACATCATCGGCATCGACAAATCAGGCATTCCGACTGATATCGGTTCGACCGGCCATGCGTCTGATTTCTGTTTCAACACGATGCACGATCAGATGACGATGTTTACCACCAAGTACAGCATCGACTTTTTTGAAAAACGCGGCCGCTATTCACGGATCGGCGGCATCGAAGTTGCCCGCAAAGGCGATGACGAGCGAATGCGCGAACTTGAACGTCGCGTCAGTTCAGGTCGCGCGTTCGGCAGCCGGGTCGAGATGATTACCGCAAAACAAGCCAAAGAGCGGATGCCGTTGATCGAAGAAGACGTGATCCAAGGGGCGCTGTGGGATCCGGATGCGGGTCTGGTCATCCCCCGCTCGCAGGTCGTCGCCGGCGAGATGATCCGCGACGCCGAGGAAACCGGCAAACTGGTGACAATGCCGAACACGTCCGCGACCGGCCTCGACATTGAAAACGGGCGTATCAAAGGTGTTGAAACCGAACGCGGCTACATCGAAACCCCCCACGTTGTCGTCTGTGCCGGTCTTTGGGGCCGTCTGATCGCAGAAATGGCGGGCGAAGACCTGCCGGTGATGCCGGTTGACCATCCGCTGACGTTCTTTGGGCCTTACACCCAATTTGAAGGGACCGGCGTGGAAATCGGCTATCCGCTGCTCCGCGATCAGGGCAACTCGGCGTATCTGCGCGACACGGGCGACCCGAAGACGTCGGAAGGCGGCCAGATCGAGTGGGGCTATTACGAAGAAAAAGAACCCCGCTTGGTGCATCCGCGCGACCTGCTTGAAAAAGAGCAAGCGCGCCTGTCGCCGTCGCAACGCGACTTGGATATGGAGCAAATCATCGAGCCGCTTGAGCGCGCGATGGAGCTGACCCCGATCCTTGGCGAGCTGGGGTATAAAGACAAATGGTCGTTCAACGGCCTGCTGCAAGTCACCGCCGACGGCGGCCCGTCGATCGGTGAGTCGCCCGACGTGCGCGGCCTTTGGTACGGGGTCTCGGTCTGGGTCAAAGACGGCCCCGGCACCGGCAAAATTATCGCCGACTGGATGACCGACGGCCGGACGGAACTTGATCATCACAGTATCGACTACGCACGTTATTATCCGATCCAAAAATCCGAGACCTACATTGCCGATCGCTGCTACGAGACGGCGTTTAAAATCTACAATCCCCCGGTCCACAACCGTGAGCCCTATTCCAAGGGTCGGAATTTGCGCTCGGCGCCGTTTAACCTGCGCGAAAAAGAACTCGGCGGCTATTTCATGGAACTCGCCGGCTGGGAGCGTGCGCACGGATACGCCGCCAACGAAGAGACCCTATTGGCAAAATACGCGGATCGCGTCCCGGTGCGCGAGAACGAGTGGGATAATCGTCATTTCTGGCGCGTGTCCAATGCCGAGCATTTGGAATTGTCGGAAAACGTCGGCATGGTCAACCTGTCGCACTTCGCGATCTATGACGTCAGCGGCCGCGACGCGGCACAGCTGATGGAGTATGTGTCTTCATCCAAGGTCGCCGGCGACACGGCAGTGGGCAAAGGCGTCTACACCAATTTTCTAGATCAACTCGGCGGCGTTCGGGCTGACCTCACCGTGCTCCGCTTAGCGGAAGATCGCTTTCGCGTCATCGACGGCGCCGACGCCGGCAACCGCGACAGCACTTACTTGCGCCGCATGACCCAAGATAAGGAATGGTCGGCATATATCGAAGATCGCACCGATCACTTCGGCTGTATCGGCGTTTGGGGGCCCAATGCACGGGCGCACCTGCAACAACTGGCCGACGATCCGGTAGGACTTGATTTGGAGAACTTCGCGTTTGGCGCCTGCCGAGATTTCACGCTGCGCGGCGTTCCGGTGAAGGGCTTTCGCATTTCCTATGTCGGTGAGCAGGGTTGGGAACTTCACTTTCCGCTCAGCTACGGTTTGGCGCTGTGGGATATGTTCCGAGACATCGGCATCATCCCGATTGGGGTCGAAACCTATGCCAACAGCCGGCGCCTGGAAAAAAGCCTGCGCCTGCAGAACGCGGATCTGCTGACCGAGTACAATTTGTGCGAAGCCGGACTCACGCGCCCAAAAGTGAAAGCCGCCGATTTCCATGGCAAGGAAGCGTACGTGGCGCAGCGCGAGCGCGCGCATCAGCCCGCCTATCTGTGCACGCTGACGATGACAGATAACATCGATAAAGACGGCGTGGCACGATTCCCGGTCGGCAACTGCCCGATCATCGACCCGAAAACCAACGACGTCCTGATCGACTCGCAGGGACGTCGCTCTTACACCACCAGCATGGCCTTCGGTCCTTCCATCGGCAAAAACATCGCGCTCGGCTACCTGCCGTTCGATTACTGCGAAGAAGGCCGCCAACTTGAGATCGAGTACTTCAATCAAAAGTTCCCGATGCAGGTCGACGCCGTTGGCGCCAAACCACTCTACGATCCGGAAAACGTACGCCCGAAATCGTAAAACGCACCGAACGGGGATGTGTTTCGACGTTTTGAAAGTGAAAAAGGCGAGTTTTAGTAATCCGAGGCATGATTTGCTTCGTAAACCTGTTTAGACACAGGAGAGCGTTCATGCGGATGAAAAATCGAATCTTCGCGACGTTTCGTACGTTGTCATTGTTAGTGGCGATGCTGATTTTGAGCAATGCTATCGGTTTTAGCGCTCTGGCGAAGGCCACCGAGCGCGCTGACAATCAGGACGTCGCAGAAATTCAAACTGACATTCATGCCGGCATTCAGGCCGTGATCCTCAAACAAATTGATGCCTTTAAACAGGACGATGCGCACACCGCATTTGCCATTGCCGCACCCGAAATTCAGCAGCGTTTCGGCTCGTCGGCGATGTTCATGCAGATGGTACGCCAGGGCTATGCGACGGTTTACCGCCCCCGCTATATCGAATTTGGGCCCTTGGTGCCTTACGGCACCGCGTCCGAGAATACAGGTCGCTTCGTGCAGCACGTGGTCCTTGAGGGGGCCGATGGCGAGGTGATGATGGCGGTCTATGCGATGCAAAAAGACGAGGTCGGCAATTGGCGTATCGCCGGCTGCAACCTTACGCCATTGCAGCGGGAAAGCTTATGACCGCAAACGTCGCCCTACCCGCTCGCCGCGTACCGCGACCGATGCGGCTCAGCGTATTTTATGACGGCGCTTGCCCACTGTGCCGTCGAGAGATTGCGTTTTACCAGCGCCGCGCCGGGGCGGAGCGTATCCGCTGGATTGACGTTGCGAGATGTGACGACACGCTGCTGCCCACCGGCACAAACCGGGAAACGCTTTTGAAACGCTTTCACATTATCACCGAGTCCGGTGACCTAATGTCAGGTGGCGCCGCGTTTTCCGCGATCTGGGCACAGATGCCGATGTTCCGGCCGCTTTCGTGGTTGGCGCGCATCCCAGGGGCGACAACGGTGCTTGAGATATCTTATCGGTTTTTCCTGCAGTTTCGACCGCGTCTACAACGGTGGCTTTCGTCATGAAGCGAATTATTTATGCCTCTGCCGCTGACCCGAATATTGATGAGCCGGCGCTTGATGACATTCTGGAACAGGCACGCACGCACAATGCCGGGCGCGAGATCACCGGTATCTTGTTATTTGGCAACGGTGTGTTCATTCAGGTCTTAGAAGGCGAAGACGACATCGTTGATCGCCTCGCCATGCATATCGAACAAGACCCGCGTCACAGCAACTTCGATATCTTGTACGAAGACCACATCGAGCGGCGTGCGTTTGGTGCCTGGGACATGGCCTATAAAGTGTTGGACCAAGACAGCATTGCGTTCCTCAACGGCGCCATGGCCAAAAGCTCCGGCGAAGACCTGATTGCGTACCTACGCGAAGACGACCATTTCGCCCGTAGCTTTATCGCTGAGTGCGCGAAAAACCTCAAACTCAGCGCATAGCATCGCCCTTCGTGCCATATCCGTCTGCACATCGCATATCTCCATCTTCACGAGGCTTGACCATGCGGTCGGGGTTTGACAAAAACGCCTCTCAATGTCCCGTTTGCGACGTTTATTTGTCGCTATAGGGACATTTTATGGCTGATTTGTGCAACGTTTCGGCTGCAGACGCCGATACGCTTGTGAAGTCATGGGGAATATGGCGTGCCGAATACGCGCTTCCGGTTGCAGCATTGCTGCGTGGTGGTGAAGGCGTGCTTCGGGTACTCCGATGGGGAGATCTGAACAATGAATAAAGATGCGATCAAAACCGATTATGAGGTCGGTCAGGATAACGTCGAGATCATGGGTCTCGACATTCACAACCCGGTGTTTGTTATATCGGGCTTGATGATTATTGCCTTTGTGCTGATCACGTTGATGTTTCAAGAAACTGCGGGCCAAGCGTTTAACGAGCTGCGTCCGTGGCTGACGAAGACGTTTGATTGGCTATTTATGGGCGCTGCCAACATTTTTGTGCTGTTCTGCTTTGCCTTGATCGTGCTGCCCATGGGCAAGGTCCGGATCGGCGGCAAAGATGCCGTACCGGAATATTCTTATCCCGGCTGGTTCGCGATGCTGTTCGCCGCCGGCATGGGCATCGGCCTGATGTTCTTTGGCGTGCTCGAGCCCGTCTATCACACACTGAACCCACCGCTCGGCGTTGATCCGGCAAACATTGAAGCTGCCCGCGCCATCGGCATGTCGGCGACGATCTTCCACTGGGGCCTGCACCCATGGGCGATTTATGCCGTCGTCGCGTTATCGTTGGCGTTCTTCTGTTACAACGCAAAGCTGCCGCTGACAATTCGTTCCGCTTTCTACCCATTGCTGGGTGAGCGCATTTGGGGTTGGCCTGGACACATCATCGACATCTTAGCGGTGTTCGCAACGCTGTTCGGTCTCGCAACCTCGCTCGGCTTCGGTGCCGAGCAAGCGACGGCGGGTCTGGGCTATCTGTTCGGCACCCCTACGGGTAACGGCATGAAGGTATTTCTGATCATCGCCATCACTGGCGTTGCTTTGGTGTCCGTGCTCGCAGGCCTGGATAAAGGCGTGAAGCGGCTCAGCGAACTCAACATGATCCTGGCGCTGCTGTTGTTGGGTTTTGTCATCGCTGTCGGTCCGACGATTAACATCGTGCAGGGATTCTTTACCGGGCTTGCCGATTACGTCGTGGCCCTGCCCGCCTTGTCGAACTGGGTGGGCCGCGAAGACCTCGACTACATGCACGGTTGGACGACCTTCTATTGGGCATGGTGGATCGCATGGTCGCCGTTCGTCGGGATGTTCATCGCGCGTGTGTCCAAAGGCCGTACGGTACGCGAGTTCATTACCTGTGTGTTGATCGTCCCGACCATGGCCTGCGTCGCCTGGATGGCAGTATTCGGCGGCACGGCAATCGATCAGTACATCAATGACGGCTACCAGGGCGTTGCACAGACCGTCACCGATTGGACGCCTGAACTGTCGCTGTTCAAGATGCTCGAAGTGCTGCCGCTATCCGGTATTACATCGTTCATCGGTATTGTTCTGGTGATCGTGTTCTTCGTGACGTCGTCGGACTCCGGCTCGTTGGTGATCGACACCATCACCGCCGGCGGCAAGATGGACGCACCGGTCGCACAGCGCATCTTCTGGTGCGTTTTTGAAGGGCTGGTGGCAATCACGTTGCTGCTCGGCGGTGGCCTCGGCTCCTTGCAGGCGCTGGCGATTGCCACCGGATTCCCGTTCGCGATCATCCTGTTGGGCATGTGTATTTCATTGTTTATGGCACTGCGCAAAGCTGAACGCTGATCGAAGCGGAAACCGAACGGATGGGGCGGGTCTTTCGGGGCTCGTCCCATCTGCGTTTTAGCGCTTTTTCGAGCATGAATTCGGTACATGTCGCATCGGCTTCAAATACTGTCTACAAATGGACAGAAGCCCCAAGGCCTGTCAGTCTATTCAATGACTTAATCGACCTGATGGCGGGTCATTTTGGCTGGGAGAAATATCGTGGCCGACGAACAAGATGACATCGTCCTTTCCGAACTCAGTGATGACGAACTCGTGCCGCAAATGCACGACGACCTGTACGACGGCCTCGCCGACGAGGTGGTCGAGGGCACCAACATTCTGCTGGGCCGCGGTTGGACACCCTATGACGTCCTGACCAAAGCACTGGTCGAAGGCATGCGCATCGTTGGCGTCGATTTCCGCGATGGTATCCTGTTCGTCCCCGAAGTCCTGATGGCCGCAAACTCGATGAAAGCCGGCATGGGAATCCTACGCCCGCTGCTGGCCGAGACCGGTGCACCGAAAATGGGCAAGATGGTGATCGGCACCGTCAAAGGCGACATCCACGACATCGGTAAAAACCTGGTCGGCATGATGATGGAAGGTGCCGGTTTTGAGGTCATCGACCTCGGCATCAACATCGACGTCGATAAATACCTGGCCGCTCTTGAAGAACATCAGCCGGACATTTTGGGCATGTCGGCGCTATTGACCACGACCATGCCGTACATGAAAGTCGTCATCGACACTTTGGTCGAAAAAGGCATTCGCGGCGATTACATCGTTCTCGTCGGTGGTGCGCCGCTGAACGAAGCGTTTGCCGACAACATCGGTGCAGACGCGTATTGCCGTGACGCCGCCGTTGCCGTCGAGACCGCCAAGGAATGGATGTCGCGACGCCAAGGCTCAGCGCATGCGGCCGGCTAGCGCATCCCATGGGCGCGGCCACACAGCCCCCGCTTAAGCCACTCTTGATCATCGCCTGTGGCGCGCTGGCCCGCGAAATCGGCTGGGTGCTCGAAGCCAACGACTTAGACGACATCACGCTGACCTGCCTGCCCGCCGAGTTGCACAACACACCTGACCGAATCCCCACCGAAATGCGCCGCAAGATTGACGCCGCCGAAGGCCAATACGACCGCATTCTGGCGCTCTATGGCGATTGCGGCACCGGCGGCGAATTGGATGCATTGCTCAAAGAAAAAGGCATCGAACGGATCGACGGCGCGCATTGTTATGCATTCTATGCTGGCTTAGACGCGTTCGATACCATGCACGAAGACGAGATCGGCACGTTTTATCTGACCGATTACCTCGTACGCTTCTTTGACCGCCTGATCATCAAAGGCTTGGGCATTGATCGACATCCGGAACTCCGCGACGTGTACTTCGGCAACTACACACGAATCATGTATCTGGCGCAAAGCGACGACGACGCACTGGATGCACAAGCCCGCGCCGCCGCCGAAACATTGGGGTTAAGCTATGCACGCCGCCGTACCGGCTATGGCGGGCTCAGCGACTTCATCTTAGACCACGTGAACAAGGACACACCTGATGGCAACAGCGACGGTCGTCTATTGGCGTGACATCCCGGCGCAGGTGATCGTAAAGATTGGCCGCACCACCGCCAAGCGCGAGCTCAGCGCCCGCTTTCAAGAAGCCATCGATATGGCCGCCATGCGCAGCGGCGCCATTGGCACCGATGCGTATTTGAACGACTGGCGACGCGGCCCGGGGGTCGACTGCGACGACGACCTTGAAGCCGAAGCGGATCGCCGCCAAGCTGAAATCGAACACGCTTACGATGCCGCACGTATCGCCAGCCTCGTCAAAAACGGTGGCTCTGAGAAGGACGCAAGCTGATGAACCTGCGCCGCACGTACAAAACCCTCGCCTACCAGCCCAGCGACGTCAGCACGGTGCGCCGTCAGCGGTCGCGCTATTCGGTGCGGCTTTGGTCGGTACGCCAAGCGCGCCTGTTCGAGATCGTCTACAATGCGCTCGCCGATGTATTTTTAAAGCTACATCCCGTGTGGAACGCCATCGGCTATCATCGCGTCGAGCGCCCAGTGATCTTTATTGAAAAAACCGTCAAAAGCTTTTTGTTCGATTGCCGTATGTGTGGCCAGTGCGCGTTGTCGGATACCGGCATGTCGTGCCCGATGAACTGCCCCAAGCAGCTGCGCAACGGGCCGTGTGGTGGGGTCAGGGCAAACGGCAACTGCGAGGTCGAACCCGACATGCCATGCGTCTGGGTGCAGGCTTGGGAAGGCAGTCAGCGCATGCGATCCGGTGACAATATCATGCGTGTGCAAAAGCCGGTCGATCAAAGTCTCCGCGACAGTTCTGCATGGCTCCGCGTGACTGCCGACAAAGCCGCCCACCAGAACGAGAAAACCGAAAAGACGAGCACAAAGACATGACCGCTGACATTCACGATGATTATACGATCATTCCCGAAGGTCACGCGTCACGGGGTCGCTTGGAACGTATTCTAAGGCGCGGCGAATTCGCTGTGACGGCGGAATTGAACCCGCCCGACAGCGCCGATCCAAATGAAGTCTATGAGCGCGGCGCCGTGTTTGATGGCTGGGTCGACGGCATCAATGCCACCGATGGGTCCGGCGCCAACTGCCATATGTCGAGCGTCGGCATCTGCGCACTGCTGACTCGTGTCGGCTATGCACCGATCATGCAGATTAGTTGTCGTGACCGAAACCGCATCGCAATCCAAGGCGACGTGTTAGGGGCGGCCGCCATGGGGGTGGCGAACATCCTGTGCCTGACCGGTGACGGCGTGCAGGCCGGTGACCAGCCTGGCGCCAAGCCGGTGTTCGACTTCGACTGTATGTCGCTGCTTGAGACGATCCGTACCATGCGTGACGAAGGGAAATTCCTATCGGGCCGCAAAATTTCCGAACCGCCGCGCGTGTTTCTGGGCGCCGCCATCAACCCGTTCGCGCCGCCCTATGATTTCCGCCCGCTGCGCCTTAAGAAAAAGATTGAGGCCGGCGCACAGTTCGTGCAAAGCCAGTACTGCTATGACCTGCCGCGCCTAAAGGAATACATGAAGCGGGTCTGTGACATGGGTCTGCACGAACAATGTTTCATCATGATCGGTGTCGGTCCGCTAGCGTCGGCGAAAACGGCGCGCTGGATCCGCTCCAATGTGCCCGGCGTGCATATCCCCGACGACATCGTTAAACGCCTCGAAGGGGCTGAAAAGCAAAAGACCGAGGGTAAAAATTTGTGCATCGAATTGATGCAACAGATCCACGAGATCGAAGGCGTATCGGGTATCCATGTGATGGCCTACCGCCAGGAAGAATTCGTCGCTGAGATCGTGCACGATTCCGGCGTCCTCAAGGACCGCAAGCCCTGGCGCCGCGAGATCAATCCGGGCGATGCGGCTGCTATTCAATTTGCCGAGCGTACACAACGCAACATCGCCGCCACTGACAACTGAATGGTCGACTTTTGAACAGTCCCCGCGCCCGCTTTTGTGTACCAACAAAGCAGACCGGGACACCCGGTACGCGCCGATTATAGGAGACCGCCCGTGACCCATACCGTTGTCAGTTCCGCCACCAAAGAGGTCATCATCGGCTTTGACCAGCCGTTCGTGATCATCGGCGAGCGTATCAACCCGACCGGCCGCAAACTGCTGGCCGCCGAAATGGCCGAGGGTGACTATTCCAGAGTCGAAGCCGATGCTTTGGCGCAAATCGCCGCAGGCGCGCAGATGCTTGATGTGAACGCCGGCATCCCGTTGGCAGACGAGCCGAAAATCTTGGCTGAATGCGTGCAACTTGTGCAGCGCCTGACCGATGCGCCGCTGTCCATCGACAGCTCCATCGTTGAAGCCCTCGAAGCCGGGCTATCGGTGTATCAAGGCAAAGCCCTGGTCAACTCGGTCACAGGCGAGGAAGAACGCTTAGAGATCGTGCTGCCGTTGATCAAGAAATACGGCGCCGCCGTGGTCGCAATTTCTAACGACGAAACCGGCATTTCCGAAGACCCGGACGTCCGCTTTGAAGTCGCCAAGAAAATTGTCGAACGCGCACAGGACTTCGGCATTCCGAAAGCCGACATCGTCGTCGATCCTCTGGTGATGCCGGTCGGTGCGTTGAACGACGCCGGGCGCAAAGTCTTGCACCTAATCCGTCGATTGCGTGAAGAACTGGGTGTGAATACCACGTGTGGGGCATCGAATTTTTCCTTCGGTCTGCCAAACCGGCACGGCATGAATGCATCATTCTTAGCCATGGCGATGGGTGCGGGTATGACGTCGGCGATCACAAACCCGCTGCACGATCCGGAAATGCAGGGCATTATGGGTGGCAATGTGGTGATGGGCCACGATCCGAACTGCGCGCGCTGGATCAAAAAATTCCGCGAACCTGCGCCCGAGGGTCAAGAAGGCGACGCACGCCGTGACCGTGAAGGTCGCCGGCGGCGGCGTGGATAACGCGATCAACTTTTAAAGGGCCGACCCCAGCGTGCCGGATGGATTAAAAACAACAGCCTTTGTGGTATTCCTGCCTTCGGGTCGGCGCGGACGTTTTGATGTTGGCACGCCGATCCTTGACTGTGCACGGGCCCTAGGTGTCGACATCGACAGCGTGTGCGGTGGGCGGGGCATCTGTGGTCGCTGCCAAGTTGTCGTCGCCGACGGTGAATTCGCCAAACACGGGGTTACCAGCCGGGGTGATCATATCAGCCCGCGCGGCGAGCCGGAAAATCGCTTCGATGAACGCAAAGGCCTATCCGCTGAACGTCGACTCAGCTGTCATGCGCTGCTGTGGGACGATGTCGTCATCGACGTGCCGCCGGACAGCCAAGTGCACAAACAAGTGGTCCGCAAGCGGGCAGAAGTTCGCGACATCCAGATGGACCCGGCGATCCGCCTGCACTATTGCGCTGTCGAAGAACCGGACATGCACAATCCGTTGGGCGATTTCGAACGGCTGAGCGCGGCACTGCGCGATCAATGGGGCATCGAAAACCTCGAAGAAATCGATATCCGTGTGCTGCACAACCTGCAGACAGCGCTGCGCAAAGGGGACTGGAACGTCACCGTCGCCGTGCACCGAAGCACCCGTATCACTGCGGTATGGGCGGGTTTCTGGGACAAAGCGTATGGCATCGCCTTCGATATCGGCTCGACGACGATTGCCGCGCATCTATGCGACCTATCGAGCGGCGAGGTATTGGCGTCGGACGGGGTCATGAACCCGCAAATCCGCTTCGGCGAAGATCTGATGAGCCGGGTGTCCTACATCATGATGAACCCGGGCGGCGAAGTCGATCTGACCCGTGTCGTGCGTGAGGCCGTCAGCCAACTCGCCCATGACGTGATCGAAGAGGCCGGTGTGCACCCAACCGACGTGCTCAACGTCACCGTGGTCGGCAATCCGATCATGCATCATTTGTATCTGGGCATTAACCCGATCGAGTTGGGCGGCGCGCCGTTTCCGTTGGCGACGAATTCCAGCATGACCGTGTGGGCGACCGAAGTTGACCTAAACAGCATCAATGCAGACGCGCGGGTTTATATGCTGCCATGCATCGCCGGCCATGTGGGCTCCGATACCGCCGGTGTCATCTTGTCGGAAGAGCCGCATCTTCGCGACGACATGACGCTGGTTGTCGACGTCGGCACCAATGCCGAGATCGTGCTCGGCAACCGCACCACGTTGCTGGCGGCATCCTCGCCGACCGGCCCGGCCTTCGAAGGTGCGCAAATCTCATGCGGCCAGCGTGCTGCGCCTGGCGCGATTGAGCGGCTGCGGATCAATCCCACCACGCTAGAGCCCCGCTTCAAAGTGATCGGCTCTGATCTTTGGTCGGACGAGGGCGGATTTGCCGACGAAACTGCAAATACCGGTGTCACGGGGATTTGCGGATCAGGCATTATCGAAGCGCTAGGCGAAATGCTGCTCGCAGGAATTTTGCGCACCGACGGGATCATCGACGGTGCCGCCCAGGCGCTGAGCCCGCGCATCGAAAGCGATGGGCGGACGTTTGCGTATCTGATCCATGCCGGCGACGTTTCTATCCGGGTCACGCAAAACGATATCCGCGCCATCCAATTGGCGAAAGCCGCGCTGTATGCGGGCGCTGCACTGTTGATGGACAAGCTGGGTATTGATCATGTGGACAGGGTCGTGCTCGCCGGCGCGTTTGGCACCCACATCGACCCCAAGTACGCGATGATCATCGGCATGATTCCGGATTGCGGTCTGGACCGGGTCTATGCCGCCGGCAACGCGGCGGGCACGGGCGCAAGGATCGCCCTGCTAAACCAGCAGAGCCGCGACGATATCCAACGCATCGTCAAAACCATCGCTAAGGTTGAAACCGCCGTCGAACCCCGCTTCCAAGAACACTTTGTCAAAGCTATGGCGCTGCCCCATGCCGATGCCCCGTATCCGCAGCTTGAAGCCGTGGTCCCTGAATTAACCACCCGGCGCGCCGCCCTCGCCCTTGAGACAAATGCCGAAACAGGCCGGCGCCGCCGACGGCCACGTTGAGTACATCCTTCGAAACGGCGCTTCGCGCCTCCTCAGGATGAGGCATTTTCTATTTAAACCTCATCCTGAAGAGGGCCGTAGGCCCGTCTCGAAGGATGACTCGCGGAGTGCAAATATCATCCCTTCCGGGCCACCAATCCCGCACCCTATCGTCATCCCCGCGCAGGCGGGGATCCATGGCGCCGATGGATTCCCGCCTGCGCGGGAATGACGAGGATTGTTCCCGTACGCCACCGGCGGCGTGCGCGTTAGGCGCAGCCGCATCTCTACCACCCCACAGACCAACATTGTCATTCCTCCACTTTCCCCCTACCACATCGCCATGACTGACTTTGCGATAAATTGGCACGCCAAGACGTGGCGCATTGCGGCGCCGGTGATCATTACCAATGTCTCGGTGCCGGTTCTCGGGATCGTCGATACGGCGGTAGTCGGGCGTCTGCCAGGGGCTGAGTACGTCGGTGCCGTGGCCATCGGGGCATTGATCTTTAGCTTGCTGTACCACGGCTGCAATTTCCTGCGCATGGGCACCACGGGGCTAACGGCGCAAGCCTATGGGGCCCGAAACGGCAGCGACGTCAAAACCTGGCTCGCCCGCGCGCTGTTGTTCGGCAGCCTGATCGGTGTCGCCATGGTGATGCTGCAATGGCCGCTGTTTCAGTTCGCATCCTTGCTGGTCGGGCCGAGCGACGCGGTATTGCCGCTCGCTGAAGACTATTTTTCCGTCCGCATTTGGGCGGCCCCGTTTGCGCTCGCCAACTTTGCCCTTTTGGGCTGGTTCTTCGGTGTTCAGGACGTACGCGCCGCACTGATCACACAGGTCTATATGAACGGCGTCAACGTGGTGCTCGACGTCTGGTTTGTGCTCGGCCTCGGCTGGGGTGTCGCGGGTGTCGCGTGGGCGACGGTGATCGGCGAGACCACGGCGCTGGGGCTCGGTCTGATCTTTGCTGCACGCCACCTGGCCCGTATGGGCGGCAAGATGGACCGCAGTGCCGTGTTCGAAATATCTGCGCTTAGGCGCCTAATGCAGCTCAGCCGGGATATTTTTATCCGCTCCATGTGTCTGCAAGCTGCGTTCGTCACCTTAACGGCCGTGGGTGCGCGCATGGGTGACGTGACGCTGGCCGCCAATGCGGTGCTTTTACACTTTCAGACTTTTATGGCGTATGCGCTGGACGGCTTTGCCACCGCCACCGAAGCGCTTACAGGCGAGGCTTTTGGCGCCGGCAAGCGCCGCCGCTTCAAGGCCGCCGTCAACGCATCGACGATTTGGGCGGTCGCATTTTCAGTCATCTTCGCGGCCATCTATGGCTTTTTCGGACGCGACGTCATCGACCTCATCACCACCATTCCAGAAGTCCGCGAGCGCGCGTATGCCTTTGTGGTCTGGATGATCATCCTGCCGCCGGTCTCGGTCTGGAGCTTTCAGTTGGACGGCATCTTCATCGGCTGCACGTGGTCACGCGAGATGCGGAATTCGATGATCTTATCGCTGATCGCCTACATCGGCGCCGTCGTTTTGCTCTCGAGCGCGTTCGGCAATCATGGGCTTTGGGCTTCGCTGGTGGTACTGATGGTGGCCCGTGCGGTCACGCTGTCTTGGATGATGCCGAAGCTGGTCCGGCAAATTCCCGATGGCGATTAGGCGTTACGCCTCCGGCCTGCGTTCTTCGCTGGGCGTGCGACTGAAGTGTTCACGGTAACATTTGGAAAAATGCGACGCCGAGACAAACCCGCACGCCAACGCGACGCTGAGAATCGGTAAACTGGTTTGCCGCAGCAAAAACCGCGCCCGACTGAGACGCATTGCCAGATAATACTTGGTCGGCGCGGTGCCCAGATATTTCCGAAACAAACGTTCCAACTGGCGAGTCGAGAGGCCGACACCATCGGCCAAGTCGGCACAGTTTATCGGCTCTTCCAGGTTTTTCTCCATCTCCGCGATCACTTCGAGCAGCTTCGGGTGCGAGACGCCGAGGCGCGTGCGCAGTTCCATCCGCTGCCCTTCGTCACCTTCTCGGATACGATGGTGGATCAGCATGTCGGCCACTTGCGAGGCAATGGCATTGTCATAGTGCAGCGCGATCAGCTTGAGCGACATATCCAGCGCCGCCGTGCCGCCGGCACAGGTATAGCGATTGCGGTCGATCTCGAACAACTCGGGCACCACGTCCAGGTCAGGGTACTCTTCCATGAAAGACGGAATGTTCTCCCAATGAATGGTGCAACTGTAACCATCCAGCAAGCCGGCTTGGGCCAAAGCTTCACTGCCCGTGCAGATTGCGCCCATCCCCGTGCCATGCGAGGCAACACGGCGAAGTTTCTGGACCAACGGCTTGGTCACCTGTGCCCGCGCATTTACACCGCCGCACACAAACACCGTTTCCAGGCCATCCATTTCATCAATCGCGCCATCGACATTGACAGACATACCGTTGCTCGACCGCACCGGCCCGCCGTCAATAGAATATGACGTGCAGGTATAGAATGTTTGTTCGCTGAGGTGATTGGCGAGTCGGAACGGCTCGACGCCGGCGCTAAACGCCATCATCGTAAAGTCAGGCAGCAGAAAGAACCCGATACGGTGCGGTTTAGCGCCGTTTGAGCCGCCATCCATCGGCGATATCCTTAGCTTCCCCAGGCGGATGCGCCTGTTCCTATACGAAAAAGATACTGCATCACCCGGCTCCGGAAAACATCCAAATGACATTCACGTGACAACACCGAAGAAGCGGGTTACCCATAAAAAATCTAATAATTCGGGGGACTTCATTGGATGCCGAACTTCACGAAGCAGGAATACCTCGACCGTGTGCAGCGCGTACAAAAGCGCATGGAAAAGGATGGCCTTGATGTCCTGATTACCTGCAATCCGGCCAACATGAATTACCTCACCGGCTATGACGGCTGGTCGTTTTACACGCCGCAATTGGTAGCACTCGGACTCAACGACGCAGAGCCGATCTGCATCGTGCGCGGCATCGACCGCCCGGGTGGCCTCGTGACCACGTACCTTCAAGACGAAAACATGATCGGCTATCCCGACCACTATGTGCAGTCGGACGACAAACACCCGATGGACTGGATCGGCAGCGTGCTCGTCGAACGCGGACTCGGCGACGGGCGCGTCGGCATCGACATGGATGCCTATTATTATTCGGCGCGCGCGCACGAATCGCTCCGCTCTGCGATGCCGAACGCGACAATCTCGGATGCTAAAAATCTCGTAAACTGGGCCCGCATCATCAAAAGCCCGGCAGAGATTGGGTATATGCGCGACGCAGCCAAGCTGGTCGAAATCGCGATGCAAGCCGGTATTGACGCGATTGAGCCCGGCACACGGCAATGCGATGCGGTCGCCGAAATCTACAACGCGCAGATTCGTGGCACCGACGACTTTGGCGGCGAGTACACCGCCATCGTACCGATGCTGCCCACCGGGATCGGCACCACCACGCCGCACCTGACCTGGAATTCCGAGCCATTCAAACAAGGCGAAGGCACGATCTTGGAGTTGGCCGGCTGCCGCATGCGCTATCATTGCCCGATGTCGCGGACCGTGTATTTGGGCAAGCCACCCGAACGCATGGCCGACGTCGCCAAAATCTGCGTCGAAGCTTTGAACGTCGCCATCGAAGCTGCAAGCCCCGGCACCACATGCGAAGCCGTGCATGCGGCCTGGAACAGCATCGTCAGCCGTCACGGCATCGTCAAAGAATCCCGCATGGGCTATTCTATCGGCCTCAATTACCCCCCCGATTGGGGCGAGCACACGCTGTCGATCCGCCCCGGCGACACCACCGAACTGCAACCCGGCATGACCGTGCACGTAATGCCCGGCATCTGGCTCGACGACTGGGGCATCGAAATCAGTGAAGCCATCCTGATCGGCGAAAAAGCCGCCGAACGGCTCTGTGATTTTCCGCAGGAGCTATTGGTCAAGGCGTAGGGTAAGAAGGCCCGACACAAAAAAAGGCCCACCAAACGGTGGGCCTTTTTAATAGAACGTCGACCGATCACCCCGGGCTCATACCGCGGAGTTTTTCGGAACGGCGGCGTAGGATTTCCACGGTCGCCAGCAACATGATCGAAATACAAATCAAGATCGTCGCCACCGCAAGAATGGTCGGGCTTATCGATTCACGGATACCCGCCCACATCTGACGCGGGATGGTTTGTTGTTCGACTGAGGCCACGAACAACACCACGACCACTTCGTCGAACGACGTCACAAATGCGAACAATGCGCCCGAGATCACGCCCGGCAAGATCAACGGCATGATGATCTTGAAGAACACGGTCGTTGGGTTGGCCCCCAGCATTGCACCGGCGCGGGTCAGTGAGTGGTCAAAACCACTCAGCGTCGCGGTCACCGTGATTACCACAAAAGGTGTGCCCAGCACCGCGTGCGCCAAAATGACGCCCAAGTATGTGCCGGTCAGCGGAATGTAGTCGTTCATCGTCGCATAGAAGAAGAAGATACCTGCTGCCGTGATCACCAACGGCACGATCATCGGCGAGATCAACAAGCCCATGGCTACGCCCTTATACGGCATCTCAGAGCGCGACAGGCCAAGCGCCGCAATGGTGCCCAACGTTGTTGCTAAAACCGTCGCGAGTGTGGCGATCAAGAACGAGTTGGCGATCGATGTCTGCCAGATTTCTTTCGACATGAAGTCTTCATACCATCGCATCGAATACGCCGATGCCTTAAAGGCTAACATGTCGGCGTTAAAGGTGAAGTACGGCTCCGCATTGAAGCTCAGCGGAATAATCACCAAGATCGGCGCGATCAGGAACAAAAACACCACAGCGCAGATTAAGACGAACAACCAATGCCAGATGGTTTCAATCGGCCCGGCGTGTTGTGGAAGGGATACTTGGCTCATATCAATCAACCCATCTGCAGCCGGTCGATACCGACCAGCTTATTGTACAGCCAATACAGGACGATTACGCCTGCGAGCAGAATACCACCAAGCGCGGCCGCAAGGCCCCAGTTCAGCGATTTCTGCATATGGAACGCGATCATGTTGGAGATCATCTGACCATCCTGGCCACCGACGAGCGCCGGCGTGATATAATAACCAATGGCCAAAATGAACACCAACAAGCACCCGGCACCAATGCCCGGTAGCGTGTTCGGCACGTAAACCCGCCAAAACGCCAAGAACCTGTGCGCACCCAAACTTTCAGCGGCGCGAAGATAACTCGGCGAGATCGTTTTCATGACGCTGTAAAGCGGCAGCACCATAAACGGTAGCAAGATCTGCGTCATCGCAATGACGGTCCCTTGCGCGTTGAAAATCAACTGAATCCGCTGGGCATCCTCGATAATGCCACTCCAGACCATGATATCGTTGAGCACACCTTGCGTCTGCAACAGCACGATCCACGATGTGGTCCGCACCAGCAGCGACGTCCAAAACGGCAACAGCACCAAAATCATCAATAAGTTCGAATGCCTGAGCGGTAAACTCGCCAGCAAGTATGATATCGGGAAGCCCAGCACCAAGCATGCAACCGTGACCATGATACTCATCCACATCGTACGCATGAACAAATCGACGTAGATGCGATAGTCCTCACCGACACGCGTGATTTCGCCGTTCACATCGTATTGACGATCAAGGGCTGCCAAGTAATTGACACCGGTAATGGTCGGCCCCAAACGCTTGATGGTCGCCCACGTCTCGATCTCGCTCCATTCTTTTCGGTAGTCGAGGAACTGCTCTTTGAACGGCGGCTCCCATCGCTTTGCCTTGCGACCGGAACCAGTAATAACACTGCGCAGCCCCGGCGTCTCAAAGTTTAGTCGCGTTGCGACCTTACCGATTTCACGGGATTCAGCGGCAATTTTCAGATCTTTTGCCAGGGCAGCAAAGGTATCCTCATCGGGAACATCTTTCCCGTTCCATTGCTCAAGCGCCTCAAGCGTATACGGCATGTGCTGTGCGATCAGCGGATTCTCTACCGAGCGGTAGAGCATCAACGCGATCGGATATAAAAATGAGAAAAAGATGAACACGAATAGCGGCAACACCAGCAGCACAGCGCGTGTGCGCTTACTCCGTTCGGCGCTCGCTAAGGCCGCCTTTAGGGGCCGCCCGTCGACTGTTGTAAGTGCCTCACTCATGGTCTCACCCGCTCCCTGCAGTGCCCGTGGCCGACTTAGGCGGCTCTTATGCGGACATAAATGTCTTAGTCGTATCTTTTAAGAAGGTTCGGGGGCAGCCACCGACCGCCCCCGTCCCCAATGTCGCCTTAGTTAGCCAGCCACGCGTTGAAACGGTTGTTCAACTCGTCCTGACGATCGGCCCAGAACTCGAAATCGTTCTGCAGCGCGGTCTTAAAGTTCTCAGGTGCCGTAGGCATATGCGGGCCCATCGGAATACCTGCTGTGGCATGCTTGCCGATCAGCGGGGTGGAGGACTTACGGACCGGACCGTAGGAAATCCATGCAGCCTGATTGGCGAGCTGCTCGGTTTCAGTCGAGAATGCGATGAAGTCCATCGCCGCTTTCTTGTTCGGTGCGCCTTTGACGACCACGAACAAGTCGAGGTCAAACACTTGGCCGTCCCAAACGATTTCAAAAGGCTTATCCTCCTCAGCGATCGCGTTGAAGATGCGACCGTTGTAAGCGGTGGTCATGGCGACTTCGCCGTCAGCCAAAAGCTGCGGCGGCTGTGCGCCAGCTTCCCACCAAACAACAGAATCTTTGATGGAGTCGAGCTTGGCGAACGCGCGGTCAACGCCAGCGTCGGTGGTCAGCATCTCGTAGACATCGGCATTTGCAACGCCATCAGCGATCAGCGCCATTTCCAAGTTTGCCTTCGGCGATTTACGCATGCCGCGCTTGCCCGGGAACTGCTTGATGTTGAAGAAGTCGGCCAAGGTCTTAGGCTCATTGCCTTTGAACTTGGTTTTGTCATAAGCATAGATCGTCGACCAGACGATGCTGCCAACGGCGCAATCGAAGATCGAGCCATCAATGAAGTCTTTCTCGGCTGGGGTGCCGTCGGCACCAGCGGGCAAGATCGACGGATCGATACGCTCAAGCAGACCTTCGTCGCAGCCGCGCACGGCGTCGGAAAGCTCAACGTCAACGACGTCCCACTTCACGCTGCCGGCTTCAACCTGCGCCTTAACTTCAGCCAAACCGCCCGAGTAGTTCTCGGACAGGATGTTGATACCGGTCTTCTTGGTGAACGGCTTGTGATAGGCTTCAACTTGCGACTTGGTGTATGCACCACCCCAGGACACAACGGTCAGGCTTTCGGCGGCCGAAGCCGGCGTCGCTGCCATCGCACCCAGGACGAGCGCACCTGCCGCGGCGAACGTCGTCATTTTTACTTTGAGTGTCATTCGTAACAAACTCCCTGTGTTAACGTTACTCAGTGAAAGATCGGGGCGGTCGTATGGACGACCTTTTGCCCCCCCGAAATGGGCACACAGCGGTATTTAGCCACTGCGCGTTTCCGGTGTCGATTTATACATCGAGCGCCCGGCAATCCTCTGCTTTCCAGCCAAACGTGACATCGGTGCCGACTTTGATCGCCGCCAATGCAGACGTGTTGGCGATCTTGACGACGAACTCGTCATCTCCACAAACCGACGCACGCGTCCGGATATGGTCGCCCAAATAGATCAGCTCTTCGATCTTGGCTTTGAAGTTGTTTTGGTAATCACCCTCGTTCGACGGGTTCGTGGCCACACGCTCAGGGCGGATCGACAACGTGGTTTTATCACCCACTTTGCCTTTGGCAATATTCTTTGCCTTGATCATGGAGCCGTTCACGTCGACGGTCACAACGTCACCGCTGATTTCTTTGATCGTACCCACCAGCGTGTTGTTCTCGCCGATAAACTGCGCAACGAACGCGTTATCGGGACGCTCGTAAAGCTCATCCGGTGGCGCCAATTGCTGGATCACGCCATCTTCGAAGACCGCGACCCGGTTCGACATCGTCAACGCTTCGGACTGATCATGCGTCACGTAGACTACGGTCACACCCAAATTTTCGTGGATGTGTTTGATTTCGTACTGCATCTGCTCACGCAATTGTTTGTCGAGGGCGCCCAAAGGCTCGTCCATCAGCACCAGCACAGGATCGAACACCAAGGCACGCGCAACCGCGACGCGCTGCTGCTGACCACCGGAAAGCTGCGCCGGGCGGCGATTACCGAATTCACCAAGCTGCACCATGTCGAGTGCACGCTTCACTTTAGCTTCGGTTTCACTTTTGCCGACTTTGCGCACTTCAAGCGGAAATGCCAAGTTCTCTGCCACGGTCATGTGCGGGAACAACGCGTAATTCTGAAACACCATGCCGATGCCGCGCTTGTGCGGCGGCACGTTGTTGATCGGACTGTTGTTCAGGTAAATTTCGCCGTGCGTGGCTGGCTCAAATCCCGCCAGCATCATCAAACACGTTGTTTTGCCCGAACCGGACGGGCCAAGCATGGTGAGAAACTCACCCTTTGCCACATCAAGATTTAGGTCTTTTACGACCAGCGTTTCGCCATCGTAACTTTTTTGCACACTATCGAATTTAACTAGCGGTTCATTGTTATCCGTCATACCACCCCTGCGCCATCCCTGTTTACATCTTAACGCCAGCCGTTATCGGCTTGACCATTTTTTATGCTTCCAACCAGCACTATGGCTCAACGAGGTTAAAGTGCAATGTTCGGATTGCGACCCCTTTTTGATCCATCGGCTGCGTGCGGCTAAGTTTTTCGGCACTTTATTATTTCCGCAATGCAGCAAGAGGCTAACATGATTGTTCGCGAAAATTCAAACCCGTAAATTATAGAAGACGTTCGTCTCGGTTCGTTTCGGTGCCTGCAAGCGACGCTTTAATATGCATTACGTGTTGATGCGGCAACACTTACGCGCATCAAAATAGCGATTAAAAATGCGACAGCGACCCACCAATTCTGCCACATACCAAAAGATACGTTCGCAACGAAAAGCCACATGACGGCGGGCGCCATGAGGAAACCCGCTTGCAGCGAATTGCTCCCAGCGCGTGACAGAGAAATCAGAACATAACCGACGAGGGCCGCAAAAATTACACTTCCAGGCAGTCCGAGTTCGAGGCGCGATTGCAATGAGATATTATGCGGGTGAAGCGGTAAAACATCCACACCTGCGCTGACGCTCTCCCGATCATGCGGGATCTCCCTCGATGATCGGAACCCCCAACCAAGCAAAGGTTGCTCTTCAATTTTTTTCACAACGAATGACCATATCGCCAAACGATGCCTGATCAATGTGTGAACCTCTCGCTCCAAGACTGTCGAATTTTCATTTATATCAGGCTCGAAATCCAAGGCCGAATACAGGTTCGGTATAGCGATCATAACGATCACCATCAGGGCGAGCACAGCGGCCATGAGGTTATGACGCATCACGAGTCGCAAAAGAAACACCGCACCGCCGACGACCACTGCGCAGATAGCGGCGAAGCTCGACAATAGCGCCAGCAAACCGAAGACCAACATAAAACCAAAAATTGCGAACCATCGGGAACGCCGCCAGAGAGCAGGTAACGTCGGCCACAAAAACAGGGACATAACGATTGCAGAGTCATTTAATGGCGTTAACGGATCATACGTAAAATCCCCGAATAACGACCCGCCGGTTAAACTCGAATATATCAATCCGATACACATCGCGATGAAAGCAAAGCCAAAGCCGGCAATAAGGCCGGTCTCAATGCAGTCATGGTCCAATGCATCGTCGGCCAAAAATATGACGTAACTGAAAAGCCCGAGATGAAACACAGCGAGCACACCTAGGCTTGCGCTCAACGTATTGATTTCAATGAAATTCCATACCGAAGCGATCAACACCCAGACTGAAAAAATTCCAAGCAAGAACGCGACGCCCCACACTCCCCGCATGGAAACATCTGAAATCCGTCGGCGTTGCCTGATAGATACTACAGCTGCAAAAAGCGCGCAAAGAACTAGGACGGGTACCGCAGCCTTTGGCGCGAGAATTACCCCGGCGCTCAGAACCGCAACACAACAACGATATATTTGAGCCCGGCTCATCAGGCAGGGTCAACGGCTTTTAGTATCTTCACGGTCTCATCTGCCGTCACGGCCCAGGAATATCGATGCGACCAATCCCGCGCGAGACGCCCATAATGAGTACGGAGCGCTTCATCCTTTAAAAACCTTTGCAATGCATCTCTGAATTGATCCGGCTTATCCGGGTTCACAAACAAAACGGCATCGCCTGCCACTTCGGGCATAGCAGCGGCATTCGAACAGATGACGGCGCATCCGCTGGCCATCGCCTCGACCAATGGATTCCCAAACGTCTCAACCGTCGACGGAAAAACAAAAACTTCACAAGACCCGTAAAGTTCTAAAAGGTCATCGAAATGCACATGGCCGAGAAATTCCACAGCATGCGAATTGCCCAGCGCATCGACGAGCCTCATCAAACGCTTGTGGTAATCAACATCCAACACTTGGCCTGCCAGTCTAAGAACTAAATCCGGGTTCTCTTTGAGGACCTCGGCAAAAGCCTCAATCAGGACATGCAGATTTTTCTGAACGTAGATATCGGAAACCGCTAGAATGAAAGGTCGCTCACTCGGCCTTCGTTCGACATCAAAATATTTTACATTCACCCCATGCGGGATCACATGAACTTTCTTACGCGACTCTGGGAACATTCCCTTGAAACAGGATGAACATGCATACGTCGATACAGCTATTATTCGCTGTGCGGTTAAGATCGACATCATGGTGGCGATGGTAATCGCGCCCCAATACAAAAGCTTGCCGGGGCGTTTTTCGATGATGGCAACATCCAGCGAATTCCGAATCAGTATAACTGCGTTGTTAATGAGCAACGGACCAAAATTCGCAGGCGAAAATACAACGTCGATATCTAATTTTCGCACCAACTTTCGAATGCCGAATTGCTCTTCCAGAATGACACCGAAAAGCCCCATTCGCGCGTCGGAAATATGCACTTGAGCATTGCCAAACATCTTTTCGTAAAGTGGGAATTGCTCTCGATGCAAAATGACATGCACTTCGAGTTCCGGCATGTCGGTCAAGAACGGCAGCATATTGCGCAAGTAAGTTACGCCGCCGCCGCTTTTTGCATGCAATGCATTGATTAAAAGCCTTTTTGGGCGCGCCAATTCCTGATCGACATGCTTGTTCACGGCATCCATGAAGCGCGAGACGTGGCGAGTCCAAGTGTGATGCGCAACCGCTTGCTTACGTGCGTTTGCCCCCATCAGCATCAGCGCCGGCCCAGACGAAGCGGCAAGAAGAAACGCCGACACCAACCCTTCGGTATCTCCCGCTTCGAAAAAAAGACCTAAACCACCATAAACATCCGCCTGGCTCAAAGGCTCGATGTCCCCTCCTTTGCCAAGGTGATCCATAAACTGGTTGACGGTCGGACTCCCCCGCATGATCAACTTCGCCTGTCCTACCGCACTCGTAATGACGGGTTTACCTGACGCAAAATATTCAAAAATCTTAGTAGGCGATCCGAAAAACTCCGTGCCATCCGAATTGCGGAGAGTGGGTGCCAAGCAAGCATCCGAGATGTCTATAAGTGCGGGCATTTCCTTGGGCGTTGCAGCCCCATACATCACCACCGCCCCCTTTTTGAGGTTGTCATCAAGAGCATCACGGACCGAAGGTAATTCGGGACCGGCACCGACAAACAGAAACTTACAGCGTGCCGCATTTGACGCGGGGTCGGCAACCGCCCTAGTCACCGTCTGGTTAATCGCATCGGCAAGAAACCGGGTCCCGTGCCAATATCCGAAAGACCCCGTAAACGTAAAAACAAAATCATCGTCATTAAATCCCAGCGCGGCGCGCTTTTGGCGCCGCTCCTCCGGGGATAATTGGTTTGGCTTAAATAAATTTATATCGACACCGTTGGGACATACCACGATACGACTTTCTTCGACCCCGACTGCGACAAGTTCTCGTTTCAAAGGCTCAGAAACAGCGACAACGGTATGAGCGTGGCGTAACATCGAGCGCTGCAAAAACAAAACAATGCGTCGAAATGTCAACGGCGTGCCCCAATTTTGAGCCAGCCAGTCTTCGTTTCCGTTGTATTCGAGAATAAGCGGCACACGCCAAAACCGTGACGCAGCAACACCAGCGTATGCGCCAACGGCAGCCCTTTGATAGATTATTCCATTAAAATTTTTCCCGAATTGACGCTTCAAAAGGCGCGTCACGAAGCGCTGAAAATTAAAGTAGTTCAATTCGCGAGGGATAACGAAGGAAGACTCGGAAGCGACTTTTATCGTTTCGCCCTGCCCCTTTGGTATCTCGATAAACTCTCTGTCCGCGACACATTGAACTTTATATCCAAGATCCAAAAAGCCCTGAATGACGCCACGTGCATGCGTCATCGCACCGCCAAAACTTTGCCCGTACCAATGCGACGAACGAAGATAAAGAATGCGCATCTTATCAAGAGATGCATTCGGCTTTACCAACACCCTCCCCTTGGCATTGATAACGCCGAAATACACAAGGGAAATGGCCATACCTGCAATGCCGGTTATCAAACTAAATGCCAAATTTAGAATATCGTAGATGATTCTCCACGAACGCCAACGGCACAGTCGATTGTCGTCCGTCAGCACAAACCGCTGATTGGCCATCACGAGCAGGGCCATAAACCGGAAAACCGGCAACATGCCGGCAGAGCCGAGCGAATTGCTCAGGATAACTATTTTTTCACAGCGCATACTGCGCAATTGCTGTGCTAGGTTGATATAGCCGTCGTGGACGATGTTCGATACAACTAAGGTATCGGTTTCGTCGCCGATTATTTCCGCAACCTCCTGTTTTCTCTGATTGGAAATAGGATAATGCGACATAATTATCGTTGATGGCATATTACGGGTCACCCTGGGCTTTAACGCGTTTTTTCAATCATAGCAGCGTAAGCGTCTTCGATACGAGCGACGAAAACCGCACTGTCGCTAAAGCCGCCATTTTTACCCATCATCTGGCGTAAATTTTGGCGATAAAAATCAAGCCTCCGCATATCCCTGGCCAAGTTCGCAGCCAATTCGATGTATTCTTCCGTTGTTTCTGCGACCAGTTCGTTGCACCCTGCCGCCGTTAAGATTGACGCGCCGTAAGCCGAAGCAAACCGCTCTCCTCGCAACGTGACAACCGGCACCCCCTGCCATAAGGATTCCGCGATCGTATTGCCGCCACAGTACGGTGATGTGTCTAGACTTATGTCAACTTGCCCATGATCAACAAGTATTTGCTCACGTTCAGCAGCGGGCAAAAAAATCAAACGTTGCGCATCAATATCATGTCGGGCGAAGCGTCGTATCATAAACTCCCGATTGACACGCAAAGTCATTCCGCCATTCCGTAAGAACAAACGTGAGCCTTGGACGCGATGCAAAAGGCTTGCCCAAAGCTGCACCACTGCATCGTTGATTTTCGCCGCGCTACCGAAACAACCGAACGTAATAAACCCGTTCGCATGTACCGGCGCGGGCGACGGATCAGGCGAATTACTCTGCGTATAATCGAAGCAAACAAAACACTGAGGGAGCCGCCAGATGCCCTCGGTAAAATCCACATCAATTCCCGCAGGCGCAGCAATATCGTCAGCCAGCAGCCAGTCTACGTTCGGCGTGCCGCTCGTTGCGTTATGGTTTATGTATGAAACCTGAACCGGTGCCAGGCGTGACGCCAATGCAGCGAACCGATGGCCCGGCGAAAACCCGTTCAATTCAACAAGAATATCGACCTCATCGGCCCTCACCTGCGCGGCAAAGGCCTCGTCGCTCATATTTCCGGTCCAACAAAACTTGTCGAAAGCCTCGGCACCCGCCGGACAATCCCGCAGCCCCGAATAAGCGATCACACGAAAGCGTTCGCGATCATGCCGCGACGCAAAGTTCATAACTTGATGGCGCATATATGGGCTTAGCCAGACAGATCCAACATAACCGATAGTGATTCGACCGCCCCGCAGAATTGGACTTTTGGGTGCATTAGGGGCCTCGGGAAGACAACAACGCTCTGCCCATTTAACTTGAATATCTTGTTGGTCCGCTTCTGTCGCGCCGGGCATCTTGAGCATCGTCTGGCAAGCTAGCGAGCCAGCATCGTCGTCGCCGGCATGAAAGGCATTCAAGTAATCTTTAAATGCACCTGCGAGCTGGCCGCGGTTTTCAAACAGCACGGCGGTATCGCGGTAAAAAGCCGCAAGCGAAAATGATGCATTGTCGCTACTTCGAATGGGCACCGCCGTTCGCATCAACCTTTGAAAAATCTTGCGCCCCGCCGCGCGCGACCGGGGCCCCAGAAGTTCACGTAACCAGCCCGGCGTGGCATATGCCAAACGCGACCAATGACGGTTAATCTGATCCGCCTGAGAACGGGCAGAGCGTGGGTCACCGCCTGCCCTAGCAATAATTTCATCCAGCCTTTGGCTCAGCTCAAGTGCGGCCGCTTGATGATGCTGCGCTAACAGATGATCGCGAAATACCTCTGCATGGCTATACAAGCAGAAATCCCGGAAGCTTGGGTTTTCGCCAAAGAACCCATCTAACGAAAAAACGTGTTCAATGAAGTCCAGCCGCGCACGAATATTGGTCAGGACATGCGTCGCAGAATTGGATAATTGTGCATCATGCCAAGCATAGCGAGCCATGACATGGCTGCAGATATCTATATCCCAATCAATAGCCAGGCGGAACCACAACTCGAACTCCAAGCAGTCTATGTGCCATCCATCTTCGCCAATACCTATTGAACGCAATGCCTTTGCATTGAAAAAGCTCGCGTTGAAATAAGGCATATATCGGCCGGCCATAAACTCCACCAAATCGAAGGGGGAGGATGCTATCGTTTTGATCGGTCTTAGATCGATTTCACACGCCAGTGCGTTACCGATCAAAGCGCCGGATGCCGGTTGATTTTGAAAATGCCGCACAGCGACCTCGACCGCATCGGGCTCAAGTGCTTCGTCAGCTAGGCAGGTGCCGACTATGTCGCCTCGGCATCGACACAGCGATCGCCATAATCCCTCGGACGGGCCGCTGTCCGGTTCAGATACGACACGCACGCGTGGATCCAAGGCAGCCAGCCGAGCTGCGGTCCCATCCTCCGAACAAGCGTCCTGCACCACCAGTTCGATATTTTGCCAAGTCTGCTGTAAAACGCTTTTTGCAGCCCGCTCCGCAAACGCGCCACCATTACGGACAAACATCACGATTGAAACAAGCGGCTCTCCTGAATAATTCAGCGCAATAGGATCATGCCTCATAGATTTCAGTCTTCACCCAACTCATCGCGGATCGACATAATCGGGTTCTTCACAGGCCACCAAATGTTCAATTTCGGATCGTCCCAACGCAAAGTAAATTGCCCGGCACGATTGTAGTAGCTTGTCTGCTTGTAGTGAAACATCGCCGTTTCCGACATAACAACATGGCCATTCCCGAAGCCGGCAGGGATAAGCACTTGATATCGGTTTTTATCAGAAAGCGTAAACGACTGCCATTGGCCATGCTGCGGATGGTCTTGGATATTGTTCACCACCACCAGATAGAACTTACCCAGCAAGCAAGACACAAGTTTGGTGGTCTCGTAATCGCCATGCAGACCGCGCAGAACATGACGCGAAGAAATCGATATATCGTCTTGGCGGAATTCTTGATCTATACCGGCTTCCTTGTAGATCGACTCGTTATAGATCTCGACATATTCGCCCCGAAAATCTTCGAAGTTCGTTGGCGGCTCAACCAGCAAAACACCTTCGAGATTCGTCTTATTCACCTTAAATTGGTCCATTTGACATTATCCTTTTGGTTCATTTGCAGAGAAAACCATTCATTTGCGCACGCAACACATTGTCGAGAATTTCCCCTCGGACAAAATGAAAGGTGATCAAGAGTCAAATTTGACCTGGCCGAGCGTCAACGCCTCCGCCTCATGGCGGTGAAAGATGTGGTTCTCTTATTCGAAATGATCATCGACGTTATTAGAAATAATTTTGGCACCTTCAAAGCTGAATCGAAAGGGGACGCTTAGAAGATCGTCAAGAGCATCTCGCACGGCTGCCTGATGCTCTTTAGGCACATAAAAAACCATGAACCCTGAAGATCCCGCTCCCAATAACTTTCCACCTAATGCACCAGTGGCACGGGCCTTCTCGTAAATCATATCAATTCGTGGATTCGAGATACCAGACGTCAGATTTTTTTTACACTCCCATGTTTCGTTTAACATTTCGCCAAAGTCGTCTAACGAGCGGTCGCTTTGCAGAAGGGCTAAAGCTTCGTCGACCATTTCGCGCATTCGTTTTAGCTCCTTCGTGCGCCCAGCAAGACTGGCAATGACGTTACCGGCAATTTCTGACGATAGCCGGCCAGTACCGGTATAGATCAGCATCAAATTATCTTGAAGCCGATTTAAACGATCGGGATTAATGGACACCGGCGTAACGTCGATGCTAGAATCTTCGTTGAATTTAATAAAATTAAAGCCACCGAGAGCGGTCGCGACTTGGTCTTGCGAGCCCACATTTTCCTTTAGACGCTCTTGCTCCAGCTCCAATGCCAAGTGAAACAATTGATTTTGTTCCACTTTTTCCCCATGCAAAGTTTTTAAGGCGAGCAAAAATGCATTAGCAAACGCCGAGCTGGAAGCCATCCCCGCACGTGCGGGGAGGTCGCTGTAATGATGAATTTCAAGGCCGCGACTGTCATCGAATCCAAGCATTTTCAGCCCTTCACGCACGGCTGGATGCAAAATCTCCGCGATTGATTGCACATTTTCGATGTGGGACCAGACCACCCTGTGTTTTTGCTCAAAATATGGCGGAAGATATCTGCATGAGATAAAGCAATGCTTATTAATGCTTGTCGAGAGAACAGCGCCACCATGCTCTTTATACCACAACGGATAGTCAGTGCCTCCGCCGAAAAATGAAATGCGAAATGGCGCTCTTGCCGTTATAAAAGCCATAAAAAATCCTCAGGAATTTGGCATGCCGGAATAACATGGAATGCCCTGTGAAGCCGTAAACAAATCATAATCTGTTCAGTTTTTTGGATTTTGCCCGGCTCACATAACACTACTTCTTGATATAAGGTGTTTTAATAGCAAGATAAAGTTTCTGAAGATCGATACATCATGCTAAACCTTCTTCGATTTTGCCCTCGCGAGAGGATTGGTTCAAAACGTCCAGAGAAAGTTAGCAGTGGCATATTGGAATGTCGATGACGGCAAGTGATCAAATAAAAGTTGGTTTAGTCCAGGTCAATAATAGCTTTTCTGGCCAGAATTATTTGCCTTACTCAGTGGCGTGCCTGCAGTCGTATGCGCAGGCCAACGCATCGGAGCCTTCACGTTTAGAATTTCTTGAACCGATCTACAAACGGATGGCAATCACTCAAATTGTTGAGCGCTTAATCGGCACGGATATTGCTGGCTTCAGCACATATGTATGGAATATCAACATTTCATTAGAAGTGGCGCGGCGCCTAAAAGCGATCTCGCCGAACACATTGATCGCATTTGGCGGCCCCCAGGTTCCAGATCATGCCGAGTCGTTTTTACGTGAGCACCCTCAGGTCGATCTCACCTTTCATGGTGAAGGGGAGCGTTCGTTCACAGCACTTCTCGATGCTTTCCCTGACGGAGACAGAACAAGCATTGCCGGCACAAGTTTTATCGATGCCGACGGCACCTTTGTGAACAATCCGGCAGGCCCTCGGCTCCGCGAACTTGGCGAAATCCCGTCCCCCTTCCTGAACGGGGTCTTTAACGAACTTATCGAAAACAACCCACACGAGACGTGGATTGGCCTATGGGAAACCAATCGCGGCTGTCCATTTAAATGCACGTACTGCGATTGGGGGTCGGCGGTTGCTGCAAAAGTGACAAAGTTCGACATAGAGCGCCTCTATCACGAAGCCGATTGGTTCTCCGATAATAAGATTGAATACATCTTTGTCTGCGATGCCAACTTTGGCATGCTCTCACGTGACATTGATATTGTTAAGCGAGTTGCCGAAAATCGCAAAAAAACTGGGTATCCCCAGGGGTTTTCGGTGCAAAACACGAAAAATGCGACGGATCGTGCTTACGTCACCCAGAAATTATTGTCGGATGCAGGACTGAATAAGGGCGTCGCCTTATCGATTCAAAGCCTATCAAGCGAAGCGCTGCTCAACATTAAACGAGACAACATTTCACTGGAAACGTATCTCGACCTTCAGCAACGCTTTGCAAACGATAAGGTCGAAACGTATTCGGATATCATCCTCGGTCTCCCCGGCGAAACGTACACTTCTTTCGTGGAAGGGATCGAACAATTGCTGGAATCGGGACAACATAACCGAATCCAATATAACAATTGCTCGATACTTCCGAACGCGGAAATGGCAAAACCGGATTATCGGGCCAAGTTCAAACTTGAGACTGTTGAAAACGAAATTGTTAACATACACGGCAGCAAGGAATTACTCGACGACGATGTGCCCGAGCGGCAGGAATTGATCATCGCGACATACTCGCTCCCCAGGGAAGACTGGAAGCGTAGCCGTGCATTTGCGTGGATGTCGGCGCTGTTGCACTTCAACAAGATTTTACAAATTCCGATCATCCTGCTGCATCAGGCAGCCGGCGTCAGTTACCGAACCATTTTTGATCATTTTATGGACGTGGACGACCCGAAATACCCGATGCTGACCGAAATCCGCAATTTCTTCCTTGATGAAGCCGAGCGCATCCAACAAGGCGGGACGGAGTATACCCACGCACCGGAATGGCTGAATATTTATTGGCCGGCTGATGAATACATCTTCATCAAGATGACCGCAGAAGAAACGCGTAGCCGGTTTTACGACGAAGCCAGAGCAATGTTGATGGACATTGCCAACGATGCCGGCGCGAACCAGCCGATACTCGAGGCCATCGAAGAGGCCGTCATGTTGAATGAAGCTTTGCTGCATCGCCCCTTCGTCCATGATGATCTAACCATCGAACTACGCTTTAATATCATGGAATTTTATAAAGGCGTCCTTCAGGGTGAAACGGTCAAATTGACCAAAATGCCCGCAAGCATCCTGATCGAGAGATCACGACGCCCCTATAATAATTTCCAAACGTGGTGCCAAGAAATCGTCTGGTGGGGCAATAAAAAGGGCGCCTACCTGTATACCAACTCTGCGACCAACAAAGAATTGGCAGGCCATTTCTAAGGATCACGCATATGCGTTATCGACCGCTTGGTAAGACCGGCATAACGGTTTCCGAGATCGGTTTCGGTGCATGGGGAATCGGGGGGTGGAAACCTGGACAATTGTCCTATGGTCTAACTGACGATGCCGTATCGCTTGCTGCACTGGACCGGGCCATTGAATTGGGCATCACGTTTTTTGACACTTCTTCTCTTTATGGGATGGGGCACAGCGAGACGTTGATAGGCAAGGCACTTGCCAATCGCCGCGACAAAGTCGTGATCGCGACAAAGGCCGGTCATGTAGATCATCACAATACGGATTATTCACCGGACGCACTTTGGCGCTCACTGGAAGCTAGCCTTGTGCGCCTACAAACGGACTATGTAGATGTTTTACAACTACACGGGCCAGAGATTGAAGTACTACGAGACGATCCCGCAATCATCCGATGCTTAGAGCAGATGCAAGATCAAGGCATGATCCGCACGTACGGATTGTCGGCGAACTCACCTGCATTGGCACACGCGGCCGTCCGTGAGTTCGGTTTCCCGGTGATACAGGCAAATTTCAATATGTTGGATATTCGGGCCATTGAATGCGGATTATTCGGCATCGCCCAAGAGCAAGGCGTCGGGCTTATTGCCCGGACTCCCCTTAACTTCGGCTTTCTTGCCGGCAATATTCTGCCGGATGCGATTTTTTCTGAGCAAGATCATCGAAGCCGGTTCAATGGCGAACAGGTTCAGCGCTGGGCGTCGCTAGCAAGGATAATGCTGGACATCGCAAAAGCAAATACAGTCGAATCCAGCGTTCAGACCGCTCTACGGTTTTGCCTTTCTCCGCCAGAGGTCTCGGTGGTCATTCCAGGCATTATGACGCCGGAAGAGGCAGAGACAAATGCTGCCGCCGCAGACCAAGGTCCACTTCTGCCCGAGGTTTACGAGAAAATTATCTCCATGAACAAAAATGAGAAAGCCATTGTCCGGTAATGTAATTAGGCACGTCCCATGATCCTTGGCGACACTTCAGCAACTTCACTGATCGAGTACCAAGTTTCCGATTTTGTCGATGCGTTCGGCGCGACCGAGGACGAAGTCGCGAGCATCACCGCGGATGTGGCCGCATACAACTTTCTTTACCGGCGCTTTTCACAAGAAGAACGGGACAAAGTCATTCTCGATGTCCTGAGTAAGATTGAGGGCTTCACAAAAGTCGGCGCGCATCGCAGCGGTATATGGGAGAGTTGCTGGTCAGATGCTAAGCGAACGTTCGAAAGCCATGATAAGAGCCTCGAGTCGTTAGACCCCGTATTCATGGGTGCCAATGCAATCGTCAGAATGCACGGCGATTATGCGCTCGCCGCCTCGCCGGATTTCGAAACTCATTGGTTTCGCGTGATGCGCAAATGGGTGTTCAATCGCCATCTCAAAACGAGCACAAAGCTTTTTGAATTCGGCTGCGGTTCCGGATACAACTTGGTGACCGCGGGGCAGATGTTTCCAGATATACAACTCACCGGTCTAGATTGGTCACCTTCGGCCGTAAAGCTGGTCGATGAAATCGGACAAACACACGGCTTGAACCTAAGCGGACGGCGCTTTGATTTTTTTGCCCCGGACAACGACGTACCCGTTGACGGGGACACTACCGTGATGACTGTCGCAGCCCTCGAACAATTAGGGTCGGATTTCGTCACCTTTGCTGAGTGGTTGCTCAAACGGCGTCCAAAAATGGTGTTGAGCATTGAGCCGATCGTTGAGTTCTACGATCCAAATAGCCTCGTGGATGATTTAGCCCTTCGCTTTCATAATCATCGGCAGTATTTATCGGGCTACTACAGTTGGGTCAAAGCTCAGGCCGACGCGAATAAAGTAGAAATACTGCATACCCTGCGCCCTTCCTTCGGCAGCCTTTATCATGAAGCTTATTCGGTCGTCGCCTGGCGACCGATTTGATACGTAAATTATAACAGTATGATGGGTGTATAAATAAATTGAGTAAATTAACCAAGGCTCAAAAGGTGGCTTCGATACATCGACTTTAATAGATGAACGAGTTCCACATAAGACGGATACATTATGCTATTGAATGCTCCCTATACGCACCCCGAAGTTATAAAAATAGCATTTTAAAATGAACAGGAAGGTATAAATTGGAACTTTTCTTCGAAAATACAACTTCATCGCAAATAGCCACAACGATCAAAGAACATAGCGGCGTGATATTACACAATGCTATACCAGTAAATCAGATTGAAAAAATAAAGAGCAATTTAGATACAATATATCGTTATCATCTAGATTTGCCACTTACTTCATATTTTTTGACGGCGTTCCGGAAGTTAAAGTCGAACTAGATAGCGGCAATTTGCGCCCAAGTTTTTATAACACCAAGTTTCCAGAAGATTCTATATATTCAATTCTTGACGATCCAAAAATTATATCTGCGTGCAAGCTATTTTTTAACGGTGACTATAGGAAAAACGGGCACAGATACCTTGATGCGGGTGCATCCACATGCAAAACCCTATGCCCAATCGACTAAAGGGATTTCTTGGCATACTGATGGAATATACTTTCAAGATGAACTACCTTGGCTGATATTATGGATTCCACTGGACCCATGTGGCTCAGATGCCCCTGGCTTGAGCCTAATCTCAGCCACTGAGAATGAAGTAAAAGAGTATTCCAACTTTAATCTCTTAAATGTGAAACCAAACAATGCACGGTGGAATTTTTGGAAGTACCGAGATAAAGCGTGGGACTCTAATTCGATAGAAACACATTTTCAGGATAAAATTATTTCCCCGAACTTCAAACCAGAGGACCTAGTTATGTTTTCAAATTGGATGGTACATAGCACATACCAATCGCTGAATATGACCAAGACCCGATCAGCAATCCAATTAAGACTTGAGCCAACCGGTTCCTAACAGCGGACTAATATATTTAAAATGAAAGAGCGCCCAAAACGACAACAGATTATACACTTGGCGCTCGACTTGATTCGTCTTAGGCAGAAAAATAAATTAGGTCGAAGACGTTGGTCAAAAAATAAGACGCCCCCCCCTATACAGACAGGATATGTCTCCCGTTGCCATCGAATCTTTAATTTTGGAAAGATTAATGGTCGCAATCGAAAAAACAAAGAGACAAAACTTCACGCCTTAATGAAATGAGAAAATATTATAAATTTCCATGTATGGGAATAGGATTAATAAGTCCAATAATCGTATCGGTTAAATGACAGAGGCCCATCTTTTCTTAATTATTAAGATGAGGTGCAAAACTGGTTTGCCGTGATAAATCTCTATAAATACGCTCCGCAATTTTCATTTGTGCGCTCTCTGTATAATGGATCACGTCGATATAAGATGCATCGCTCGCATCCATGAAAATCCAGCGCAGATCATGGAAGTGAATATTCTCAAAATCTTTATATTCATCATTGAGTGCGCCTACCCCATCACCATAGAGATCAAACATCCCGCGCATACGTTCATCATAATCTTCAAAGGGAACCGATGTTAATTTCTCAATCGAAGCCACGACCTGATTTTTTTCAGCTGCCACTAGTTTTTTAAACTGCAAAGGATGCGGTTGCAGATAACCGATATACACCTTGCTCGCACGCGTAGTGAAATATCCAGCGGCATACCTTAAGTTCGTCAGCAGCCAATGGTCTCGACTTTTTTTGCTGTCTACCAGTTGTGTTACTTTTAAAATCGGCAAACTTTGATATGACATTTTTTTTATTCGTTGACGATTAACATCGTCGAGAATGTGATTGACTAATTTTGACGTAAAAGGCAACAAACGGACCTTAACGTCCTGTCTAACAAGACCATTTGCTGATTCAAATAATGAATAACTAAACGCAGCCCAATTTCCTAAAAAGGGACGATCACCAACATTGAAATAACCTGTCTCCGTCGCGGCGAATGCATCGTTATACCCGAAAAGTGAAATAGTAGCATCTGGTTCAAGATGAGCCGATCCGGCGACCATAAACATTAAGTCAGAGAAACTCTCACCGCTACCATGACCATAATTTAAAACCTGAAATATTTTACCATCTTTGGAATTTTCGTTTAGCAATCGTTCCAGTTGCCCGGATATGGTTCGAGTTCCATCTGTGGCACCTATTCCCATTGCCGTACTCCCTCCATGCAAAACGACACGCATCGTGTTTTCCGGCTTCTCGGGCATGACGTGCAATATCGGGTTTGCCGACTCATTATCGACAAGCCCCAAAGAATTTATATCGTAAGGGCCACTGGCATCTCCATCACGTCGGGTTACTTGAGTGATTGGTGAGAACAATCCAGGTTTCACAGCATGGAGTTGCGACCAATTCAGCTTAGAAGTTTGGAAAAATTCCAGAGCGGTTCCCACAAAATTAGTGTTAGGTTTAAATGCGAAAAGAGCGGATGCTGATATCAATTCCAATCCGAACCAGCTAAGAAATAAAATTAAAAGGCTACAACTTATAAATTTTACTGTTGCTTTAAAAACAAACGGATACTTTTTCCTGAACGCAGGAAGATATTGTAAAATTAAGTACCCCCCCAAAACGACTATCAGCAGCCAGATCCCTCCCCCCTGAACAGGCAAGAGAATCTTCCCTAAATACCAAGAAACTATAGAAACTCGGCTTGAACGTTGTGTTGTAGTCCCTCTCTCGACTGCAGTTCCCCAAATCTCTATCGTTTCACCAAAAGTAAAAGTCTTCTCTCCACCGATTTGAACAACCAATTCTTTTTCATCAGCGTTACTTTGAACTACAGTAACGCGCTTCCAATCCGCATCCACACGCATTGCGCTTAAAACCAATTGATCTGCCCAGAACCAGAGACCTACTTTTGCATAGCTATCACCACGCACAAACATAGACCAATTAAGCATGCCCCTAGGCGCATTGAACCGAAAGTTAACAACCCCGTCTTCCGAGATTGATCGTAAGCGTATGATTGTACCTATTTTTCCATTCGGAAGCTCACGAGTAATTTTTTCAAAAACAACTCCATTATAAGACCACCGTTCATCTGAAATTGGTGGCGCATAGCTAAAATTGTGAGAAGCAGCCCAAATAGAAAGAGCCAGTAAAATAAATAAAAATAAATTCAAATACTTGAGGGTCAAAAATTCTCTTTTTGTACCGTCAAGCGATAAAATTAATTTCTTAATAATTTGCACAACTTACCCTCATTAAAAAAACAGGGGCGCCAAAGATAATTACATCATCTGGCATTTAACCCTGTAATTAAATTTCGATAATTGGACTGATCGCTCATTGTTGTTAAATGCCTCTTTCACCCCATTAAAGATAGCACCAAGTTGCCCTCAGAACATTTTTAAGATTGCGATCAATAATCGGTATGTGGGGCTTCCCTACTTTACTCGAGACCTATGTTTTTCAGTTTGTGGTGCCGTTCGAACTCTATGGGAGACAAACCTCAACAAGGAAAACATCGATTGCTGTGACATACTTGATCAAGCTACTCAGTGGCCCACCTCACTATCACCAACAATATTCATCATATCAACGTATGCATCTTCCAGCTTTTTGGCATATGCCTGCGTATCGCTAAATCCATGATCGAACATCATCTGCCGCAGATTACTGCGATAATGCTCGAGCCGCTCAGGATTTCCCGCCAATTCAACCGCGATGTTCACATATTCCTGATCCGTTTTCGCGACAAGATCATCGCACCCGCAAGCGTACAAAAGAGAACCGCCATAGCGAGATGAGAACCGCTCGCCAAGCAGCGAAATAGCTGGAACACCCTGCCAAAGCGATTCACATATTGTATTGCCGCCGCAATACGGCCAAGTGTCCAAGCTAATATCGATATCTTCATAGCTACGAATGATGCCGTCGCGATCCGTCCCAGCCTTTAGGATAATGCGGTCTTCACTTATGCCTGCTGACGCAAACTGCGCCATCCGCAGACGCCGGTTATCGGGCGCATCCAATTGCCGGCTTCTAAGCATTATTTTGGCGTTGGGAACTTTGTGCAGCACCTCCGCCCAAAGTCGAATTAACGGTTCATTGATCTTGCCGCCACTCGCAAAGCAACCAAACGTTATGAAGCCGTTTCGAAAATACGGCACCGGCGCTGGATAAGGCTGATCAAAGGAATCGTAAGTCGTACATATAAAACTGCCCTTAACACGATAGATCCGCTCGCTGTAAAAGGGCTCAAGCTCCTTTGGTGCCGATATTATGTCGGCGAGCACCCAATCGACATTTGGTACGCCGGTGGTCCCGGTATGATTGAATGTCGCAATTTGCACAGGCGCACACCGCGAAGCCATCGCACCGAACCGGTGTGCCGGCGAGAATCCTGTCATTTCAATTAAAATATCAATTTGATCGGCCCGGCATTGATCTATAAACGCGTCGTCACTCATATTTTCAGTTTGACGGAAAACGTCAAAACTGCGCCGGATGTCTTCGGGACACGGTCCGTGTGAATAGGCAAAAACCTTCACCCGCTGCCGGTCGTGCTTTTGAATAAATGGAATGATTTGGCTACGGCCACATGGCGTATCAAAAAAGGTAGCGCAATAAGCCACGTTGATCGGTCGCGAACCATCCCAAGACCGGAATTTGTACGGAAGCTTTTCTTGACGCGGACGGGCAAAACGCTCGGCCCAGTTTAGATGGGCATCCAACAGGCCCTGACTGGTGGTCGTCGGCGACTTCAACAGGGCCTGAAGGGCCTCTGATTGCAAAAAGGCATCTTCATCGGCAGCGGCAAACCAATGGCGCACAGCCTGATTTATTTGGCCGCGCGCTTCGTAAAGATTACCGATGGAAATATTCAACCGCTTCAGCGCCATCGGCGAGCGGCTGGCAGGTTCTGCATGCCCTGAGCGGGCGGGCGCTTTTCTAAAAGAAAGCGAAGAGCGCAGCCTTGTTATCGATTTCGACAGCAACGGATAAATCCCGTCGCGAATGTTCGATTTAAGCCTCTCAGGTATAAATTTCTTTAGCCACAATGGGGATAACTGTGCCATCGCGGCCCAGCCACCCTGGGTATAGTCGCTTACTATGCTGCCCGCCAAACCTGGCACTTCATCTAATTGTCGCGAGAGGTGCGCTTCATGCTCGGAAAGACGTATCGACCTGACATGGTTGTAAAATAAATAGAACTGGTTGTACAAACAGAGGGACTTTAAGTCGTCGTTTCTGAAAAAGCCATCTTCCGAAAACAAATGATCGATAACGCGCATACGACCGTCAATATGTTCGTAAAAAGCCTTAGGCGTGTTGGAGAGTTGCCCATCGTGGAAGGCATATTTCGATAGGAATCCGGGATAGTAATTAATTTCGTGTCGCAAACCGAGACGAATCCAAATTTCGAATTCGAGGCTATCCAGTGTCCACCGTTCAGGGTCTCCAAAAAGCCCGATTTCCGCCAACGCGGAACGACGAAAGAAAGTTGCAGGCCAGAACGGACAGTATGTGTCGAACAAGTAATCGACAATGCTGAATGGCTGTCCAATGGCTTCGCCGACGACGACGCCGTCGACATCCGTCATATACATGTCTCCGCAGAAAGCGCCCATATCCGCTTTTTCGCGGAATCTTTGGACCGCGATTTCTGCGGCGTCGGGCGCCAGTTCCTCATCGGAGGCACATGAGCCTATTAATTCTCCTTTACATCGCTGAAACACTTTCCAGAACGCTTCGGCATGCCCGGAATCCGGCTCTGAAACCAACTTGATTCTGTCACCATAGCTCTCAATAATCTCCCGGGTACCATCCGTGGACGCGCCATCCTGAATAATGATCTCAATATTCTGATATGTCTGCGCCAACATACTGTCGATGCTTCGACGAATAGAGCTTTTTCTATCTTTGCAAAACATGAAAAGAGAAACGAGGGGAGCATCGAATTGATTTCGGTCCACAGATAGAAAAGTACGACAATCATCCATATCAACCCCGTATTATTTTGCATTTCCAGACGCACGAACCTCGTCGCCGACGGCCCCGTGTTTCCAATACACCTTTAGTCTTTCTTGGGCTGACACTTGTTCGCATCAGCAAACAGCCCTTAAGTCGTCGCACACATGCGCAGATTATTGAAGCAACCATCGTATTATGGGTCCCCTTAGCCCGGTTCTAAATCGGGCTCGTATTGTATCGCTCGGAGGGTAAACAGCGGCTATTGGTCTTGGTAAAACACGGTCCCGGGCTTTCCATACCCCGTATACTTTGGCCAATCGCTTGATCGAATAGCTTCCGGAATAACTTGGATGCTCTCGTGGTCAATCCTATAATTTTGCCTGACAAGAAAATCGCACCCCCGTAGCAACAAAGTACCGTCGCGCACATGTAAAAGCTTCATATCGAAAATAGGATAATACATGCGGTGAATCCTATTATCCTTAATTCCAAGGAGAGGAAACAAATCGGATCGTACGAAAATAGCGTTCCACGTCGTCACCGCCGCCAATTCATAACCGTTCTTTTTCCCCAAGCCAACAAGCGCGGCCAGCGATGACCCATGGTGAAGATCGTCCAAGTCTTCCTGAACAAAACTCACATCGTTCGGGACAGAAGGATTGAAATCCACCAAAACTACGTTAGGAGAATATTTGGAAAGGTAGGATGAGAGCTTTTTTAACAAAAAGCCCATTTTCAACCTTCGCAAAATGCGAATGACTATATGCCTCTTTTCGATAAGATTGCTGTAGAGGGCTCTCCAAATGTGAAAATCATTTCCTTCTACATCAATGCAGAGAAGGTCGAAGTTATATGGGGCCTCAGCTTCCTTTAATAAGGAAAACAATCGGCTTTTGCCTGAACTCGTGACCAGCGCATTCATACATTTCACATTTGGATTGCCCTCATACTCTGCAGTCAATTTCTCAAAGGCGGCTTCGTCCTTTTCAATCAGCAGCCCCCGCCAGCCTTTGTTGTTAATTAAGTTCCAGGTGTTACTGAAAGTTTTGCTGTCGTTTGCGCCGACGTCCACACAGTATTTCCCCCCTTCTCCGATAATATCAAAAATCTTCTCGAGTATGCCGTCCTCTCCATTCTCAGACGTAACGTCATTTTGCCATTCCAAAAGCCGATTTTCAGGCACGCGCGCTCTGTCAATCGCACCTCTGTGGTCGTCCAGAATTTCGTTGCGGTAGGTTAATCTAGGGCGGAACTCACGCAATCCCTCTGGCAAAACTTGGATGTCGTCCTGCCCAATCTTAACGTTTGTAAGCGTGCCGTCAGCGCGCAATTGGTTCAGCCCGATGAAAAAATCGAATCCGGCAAGATAAAGCGAACCGTCGTACAATTGGAACAACTTCATTTCGAAAGGCGCACGGAACATCATCGATGGATGATTGTTCTCGATGTCAAACCCAGGAAAATCCTCTTTTCTTATGAAAATACAGTTGCCGAACGTGATGCAAACAAGCTCATACCCTTTTTTCTTAGCCAACTCATACAATGCAAGAACAGAAGCGCCATAATAGCACTCAGGGTCTTTTTCCTGAACAAAATCAACGTCGTGAGGAAAGCCGTAGTTGTATTCTATCATCACAACTCTCGGGGCGTAACGGGTAAATGCATCCCAAACGTGATAGTCGTTACCGTCGATATCGATGACGAGAAGTTCAAAGTCACGTGGAATACTTGTTCGTTTCAGAATGTTGTCGAGCGTATTTTCACCTTCCCATGAAACACTATCGGTGAAACATATCACATCATCGTTCGATCGATATCGGTCGACGAGAACATCGCGAATTCCTGGCATGCACTCGATATAAACAGCCTTCCAATTCCGTTCGTTTACGAGTTGCCATGTATTACAATCCGTTTGACCGTCATAAGCGCCGAATTCGACACACCATCCCCTATCCCGCCCAACGCCGATGACCTCAAAAATACGATCCAGGATGCCCTCTTCTCCATTTTGCGAGAGGGTCGACCGTGAAAAATCCACAAGGTAATTGTTCTTTTGCAGTGTTGAGAGAACATCCTCGTCCAACGGAAGGACTTGGATAGATGCCGGAGGTGTTATCAATTTACAGCGCCTCGTAAATGATCAAAAAAGAGTGAGGGGGTCGAGTGTAATGCAATGATTTTAGGCTATACGAGCGACAACGTATAATTTTAATTTGCGTGAAACCATTTAATTCATCTTACGAAGAAACTTCCCCCTCAGCCCATTTTTTACTGATATACATAATCCTGGACTGTGGTATTGGGGCGCGTATTAGGGATACAATGAAAAAAAAGCATTCGCACCCGCCTGACGTTCAAAGCAAGCTACGCCTCGCCGCAATCATTTTTACAGTCACCGCATTGACGTCACTGCTCATCACCTTTCAAGAGGGATTGAATGACGGTTGGTTTTCGATGCGATGCGCCACGTTAATTGTTTTATATGCGCTTCTTCTTGGTTTGGTATTCGTCCGCATAAAGGGCCGAGCCCTCATATGCATTGCAATCGTATCCTTATTATTACCTCTTTATGCCTTCGAAATATTTATCAACGTGAGAGAGTCGCGAACGATTGAAACGACCAAAGTGGGCATATTCGATAAAGTGAAAGAACTCCGCGACCGGGGGAAAGACGTCCACCCGTTCTTATACCCTTTGGGTCGCCTCCTCATACATTACAATGTCGGAGAGAAAAAATACTTCCCGCTCGGTGGCATCGGAAATGTCACGACCGTGTTATGCAAAGAGGCCGGCCCCTTTCTTATCTATAAAAGCGATCGATACGGTTTTAACAACCCTGACGAAGAATGGGAAAAGCCGGCGCAGATTGCCGTATTGGGTGACTCCTTCGTTCATGGATCTTGCGTAAAACCGGAGGAACATTTCGCCGCGATTTTGCGGCAGTCCATACCCGGCGTTTTAAACCTCGGCATGGCTGGGAGCGGCCCCCTTTTGAAGTTGGCGAATATAAGAGAGCACTTAAAGTACGAGAAGCCTAAATATGTATTTTGGCATTTTCTAGAAGGTGGGGAGCTTTATAACTGGCTTTTCCCCAACAAATCCGAGTTTGAGCAAGAACTGAAGGATCCGATCCTACGCAATTATTTAAATGATAGTTTTTCACAAAATCTTCGCGAAGTGCGCGCGGAAATAAACCAGAAACTAATTTCATTTTCCAATCAAAGATACCTGGCTCGGTTAAACAGCCGCGACCACGACGAGACTGTCGAAACTGTAAAGAGCGACGATAAGTCCATATTCGTCAAAATTCGCGATTGGATATCCTTAAATCGAACCGTAGAGACG